>Ga0206677_10003364_pt1 | contig 13497 bp, 13 predicted proteins | sample M130m12015metaG_FD_155475 | JGI IMG/M metagenome (GOLD analysis project Ga0206677, IMG submission 155475) | Ammonia-oxidizing marine archaeal communities from Monterey Bay, California, United States - M1 30m 12015 | ecosystem: Environmental > Aquatic > Marine > Intertidal zone | place: USA... | reverse complement strand
GGAAATGAAAGATGAATTGATTGAATAAAATTATTTTAAAAAATAACTTGTTACTCAGAAAATCGAATTAATTTCTTAAGTTTATTTTAGTAAATTGGTTAGCGGTGTAAAAAGTGGTGCAAATTTTAGTTTGAAAACTTGCTGTAATCTAGTGAAATAAGTGTAGGTTGTAATCCTGCTACCCTGACTTTTTTTTCTTCAAAATTCCCATAAATTTTCTGGTTCCTTTTAAGTGGACCTCTCGGTCCTTATTTCGAACTTTTTTAGGAAATTATTAAGTAAGTTTGTGTTATGAAAAAGTTTTTACTATTGTTTTTTTTTATTGGGTTTTATTTAGTTGTTCATGCACAGTTTATTGATGCTGATACTCCTCCAAACACTTTGCCTGTTAATTCTCAAATCAATTCAAATTGGATTCTTTATTTTTCAGATGAGTTTAATCAAGATAGTTTAAATTTAAATAAGTGGAGTAAATTAGAAAGCCCTTCAAGTAGAGCTCCTAGAGAAGACTTAGGTATTGACGACTGGTGGTGGAAAGCAGAAAATGTTTCTTTAGATTCTGGATATCTTATTTTAGATGTAATAAAAGAAGACACAAATACTATGTATTGTGGAGCGGTAAATTCAAATAATAAGTTTGAAACAACATATGGATATTTTGAGGTTCGAATGAAAATTGCAGATGCTGCTAAAGGTACTCATACTGCTTTTTGGTTTCAAGGAGATGCAATGTCTCAGATTGACGGAACTGGCAATGATGGGGCAGAAATTGATGTTTTTGAATCAGCATGGTTAGGGGATTATACAAAATCTGTGATACATATTGATGGTTATGGAGCAAGTCATCAGGCTGACACTAGGCAGTATAATACTCCTGGAATTCATAATAATTTTCATACATGGGGGGTTGCATGGACTACAGATTCTATTAAAATTTATTATGATAATATCCTTAAAGTTGTGTATGCTAATACAATGTGGATTCCACAAAATGATGAATATATTTACCTTTCAGATGGAGCAAGTTTTGGTTTGTCAGGAAATTATTTCACAAGTCAACCAATCGGATATTTAACTAGTGCTTATGTTGATTATATTAGGGTGTGGAAATCAGGTAGTATGAGTGAAATTATAGAAGAAGTTGCGAAGACCAAGGTCATTAGGATTATTGATGTTTTAGGTAGAGAAAGTGAACGGTTAAACAATCAACCTCTTTTTTACATCTATGATGATGGAACGGTAGAGAAGAAAATAATTATTGAATAAATAAAAACCCACTTAATAAGTGGGTTTATTTTTGGTGAAAACTTAGAAGAGGTAAGATAACGAAAGGTGAATATGATTCAAGAGTAGATGTCGCTAAGCAAATGCACAAATAACATGAATCCAGAAGATAAACAATTCAAAGAGATAGCTAATAAGCTAGGCATGACATCTAAGCAGCTAATAGATGAAGTAACTATAAGGATTAACAAACAGAGAGCAATCAAGAAAGCAACCTCTAAGCCTTATAAGAAACGAGATAAGAGTCAGGTAAGAATTAAACCTACTAAAAGATAATAAGAGACCTCAGCCTAACAGTTGAGGTTTTTTTATGTACTTTATTTCTTAAGGTTTAAGCTCTTAAACCATGAGTATATGATTATAATAAGAATAAGACCAATTATCATATCCCAAGCCTCACCAAAAGAAAAATGAATTAATAACACTCCAAGCATATCGTTTTTTATTTAAATATCTTTTTGAATAACCAGATGAAAGGTTGGAACGGTAACAATAGACAGCCTCCTACACACCCTTCTATAGCTTTAGCTGTACGATAATTGCTCCTTCTCTGTATTGATTTAAAAGCTCCCTTCATTTGTTTTTGTGATTAATTCCAACAATATTTTAATAAAAGTATGATTGCAAGTATTAGTAATTCCCATCTTAATAACCATAAGTAATAATCTAACCAATCAAATAGCTTTTTCATACTACAAACATTCAATAATAAATACAAAGTAAACTCTACTAGATTAAGATACAGTTCGAGGTGAACTAATTAGTACTATCATAAAAGTTAGCTATTCTACTAATAGACTCTCTAGGTTTAACCTTACAATAGTTTAAAAGCATTTGTTCTGAACTATGTCTCTCGTTCCTAATTTCGAACTTTTTTAGACAATTAAAAGATTATCAAAAAATAAAAGACTGATTAAGAATATATTATTTTAACTAAATTATTTTTTTCAGCATAATCTATTGCTTGCTGTGGAACTTCTTCATAGTCTATTGCTTCATCCCACATTTCATCATCAGAACTATACTTATCGCATGTATTCTCTGATTCTTCTTCAAATAATTCAGCATTTTCAACTTCCATTCTAGTAAGTTTATCACCATCCCAATCATAAACAAAATAGGTGCGAGCGTCAAAAAAAGAAATGAATTCAATATTAAATTTTTCAGGACCTTTTTTAACTAATTCAATAAAGAATGTCCCATCTATATATTTTTCTAATTCAGATGGGATTGTTCCGTGTTCATACGAAATCTCTAAATAAGCTGGATCTAGGTTAAATGGTATGTCTTCTATTTTCTCAAACATTTTTTTTTGCTAATATATTAAAAAAACAGAACACTTTACAGTATTATGCTTTTGTGGGCCTCTCGGTCCTAATTTCGAACTTTTTTAGAAAATTATTAAGTAAGTTTGCTGAATGAAAAAAATATTACTAATCTTACTATATATACCTATGATTGGGTTTGGGCAAAAGACTTATGTGCCCGATAATAATTTTGAACAGGCACTTATTAATTTTGGTTACGACAATGTTTTAGATGACTCCGTATTTACTTCAAATATTGCTGTAGTAAAATATTTGAATGTTAGCAATTTAAATATTTCTGAATTAACTGGAATTGAAGATTTTATATTATTAGATACCTTGAATTGTAGCTACAACTTACTTTCTGCTCTTGATGTATCTAATAATATTGAATTAAAATGGCTAGGCTGTTCTTACAATCAGCTTACGTCTATTGATTTAAGCAACAATATTTATTTAAAGCAATTTGGTGCAGAAGAAAATTTACTGAATTCTATTGATGTAAGTAATAATATTAATTTAATTACTTTGATTTGTCATTCTAACCAACTAAATAATGCAGATGTAAGGAATGGTAATAACCATAACTCTAACTGGTATACATTTAGTGATAATCCACAATTATTTTGCATAAATGTAGATGATCCTGTTTATTCTAATGCTACGTGGACCGTTAATACAGGAATGATTGATTCAACAATGTTTTTCAGCACTAATTGTTCTAATCTGTTTAGCTGTGCAGATTCATTAGAGGTGACTGGTGTTATAATCGATAATGCTAATTTAACAATGAATATTGCTATATATAACGGTTATAATTATTTCTTAAATTATCCTTATATCGCTTTTACAATTGACGCAAATGGTGATACTATCCAGTCTGGTAATATAAACTTATTTGGAGCTTTTAATTTTGACACAACTTGGTATAATTATTCTCTTTCTAATGCTATTTTCCCTACTTACCCTCTTACTATGTATTTTGTTTATTCAGATGGATCTTTAGTAACAGATACTTGTATTTTAACATATAATTCGATACCAGCATCTATTTTTGATATTAATGAAAATAGTAAAAAAAAACTTATTAGTATTATTGATTTTGTAGGTAGGGAAGTAAAAGGAACTAAGAACCAACCTCACTTTTACATCTATGATGATGGAACAGTAGAGAAAAGAATAGTTATAGAATAAAAGATTAACAATAAACTAAGATTATGAAAAAGAAACTTTTACAAATTATTACAATAACACTAATTTCTGTTTTTTTTACTTCTTGTAGTAAATGTGTAGACTGTTCAGACTGTCCTGATGATGTAACGTTAGAACAAACTGAAATATGTCAAGATGATTTTGATTCTAAGGAAGATTATAATACTGCTGTTGCTTTGGTTGAAGCTTTTGGTTGTGAATGTAAATAATAATAAACTAAGATGAAAAAACTACTACTTATATTACTTTGTTTGCCCTTTATTGGGTTTGGGCAACAAACGTATGTGCCTGATGATAATTTTGAGGCTTATTTAGAGAACAATGGAATGGGAAATGGTATAGCTAATGATGATTCTGTATTAACTTCAAATATTAATAATGTATCTTATTTAAATGTGGATAGTCAGAATATTACTGACTTAACAGGTATTAAGGATTTTACTGCTTTAACTTATTTTCAGTGTTAGGATAATCAACTAACAAGTCTTGATATAAGTAATAATACTGCTTTAACTTGGTTGGATTGTCATAATAATCAAATCACAAACCTTGATGTAAGTCAAAATACTGCTTTAACTTATTTGAATTGTAATTATAATCAACTCACAACACTTGATGTAAGTCAAAATACTGCTTTAGATATTTTGTATTACTAATCAAATCTCAAGCCTTGATGAGTGTAAATGCCTAAAAAATAGTCAAAAAAATGACTTATAAAAGACTACAAACAATTGCAAAAAAAATGACTAAAAAATGGATGGAAAATGATTAATAATTGATTAAAAAGTATGTATTTTTTTTTATTCTTATGCAATTTAGACGGTTAAAATTAACAAAAACTATATACTAGAATTTTATACTAAACAGTCCACTTTGACAGATTACAAAGAACTCCTTTTTGCTGAAAAGGTAATAAAATAAACGCATGAGAAATAATCTAATTTGTTATATTACTTTTTCTATTAATCTTTTGTATTTTTAAATCTGAATTTTAAGTGTTTTTATGAATGTTTTAATTGTATTTGGAACAAGGCCTGAGGCTATTAAGATGGCTCCTGTTATTAAGGTCTTTAAAGAAAGTTCTGACTTTGAGACAAGAGTTTGTGTTACTGCTCAGCATAGAGAAATGTTAGATCAAGTATTGGATTTTTTTGATATTTTCCCTGATTATGATCTGGATTTAATGAAGCCTAATCAGAATTTATATAATTTAACTGGAGAAATTATTAATGGATTAAGGCCGATTTTAGAGGAATTTGAGCCTGATTTTGTTTTTGTTCATGGGGATACTACCACCTCAATGGCTGCAAGTATTGCAGGTTTTTATTCTGGAGCAAAAGTTTGTCATGTTGAAGCAGGACTAAGAACGTTTAATAAATACGCTCCATTTCCTGAAGAAATAAACAGAAGTATTACTGCAAGAATTGCTGATTTTCACTTTGCGCCAACTGAGCAAGCAAAACAAAATTTATTGAATGAAAATATTGCAGTAGATGGGATTCTGGTTACTGGAAATACAGTAATTGATGCCCTTTTATTTGGGGTGAAAAAAGTGAAAAGTATTGATAATAAGCAAATTGAAATGCTCAAAAATCTGATAAAAACAGATAAAGATTTAATCTTGGTTACTAGTCATAGAAGAGAAAATCATGGAGAAGGATTATTAAATATTTGCAAGTCATTGAAAAAAATTGCAGTACAGAATAATGTGCAAATTATTTATTCCGTGCATTTGAATCAGAATGTGCAAAAACCAGTAAATAAGATTTTATCAGGTGTTGAAAATATTGATTTAATAGCTCCATTGCCTTATGAAACATTCTTATGGTTGATGGAAAAATCAAAATTAATTATTACTGATAGTGGAGGAGTTCAGGAAGAAGCTCCATCACTAGGGAAGCCAGTTTTGGTAATTAGAGAAACAACTGAAAGGCCAGAAGCTGTTGATGCTGGAACTGTTATTTTGGTTGGAACAAATATTGAGAAAATAGTTAGAGAGGCAAATGCATTATTACAAAATGCCGAAAAATACGAGAGTATGAGTAAATTGTACAATCCTTATGGAGATGGGATGGCAAGTAAACGAATTGTAGAATTCTTAAGTAAAAGATAGATGACTGATTTAAAAGTAGTAATGATGGGGCTTGGCTATATTGGATTGCCAACTGCAGCTTTTATTGCAAGTAATGGAATTAAAGTGCAAGGAATTGATGTAAAGCAGTCATTGGTAGATGCAGTTAATGAATGTGAGATTCATAATTTAGAACCTGCATTGGATGGGTTATTAAAACATGTAGTCGGTAGGGGGTTGTTAAAGGCAAGTACAATCGTTGATAATGCAGATGTATATGTAATTGCCGTACCAACTGCCTGTAAAGGAAATAATGAGCCAGACTTGAAATATGTAGAATCAGCAACAAGAATGATTTCACCTAATCTTAAAGAAGGAAATCTGTTTATTATTGAATCAACTAGCCCTGTGGGAACAACTGATAAGATGGCTAAAATTATTTTTGAGAAAAGGCCAGAACTAAAAGGGAAGCTAAACATTGCATATTGCCCTGAGCGAGTACTTCCTGGAAAAGTAATTTATGAACTGGAGCATAACGATAGAGTGATTGGTGGTTTGGATAAAAAATCAACAACAGCAGCACAAAATTTTTATCGTCATTTTGTGAAAGGAGAATTGCACGCAACAAATGCAAAAACTGCTGAAATGTGTAAGTTGGTAGAAAATTCATCAAGAGATGTTAGTATTGCCTTTGCTAATGAGCTTAGTATGATCTGTGATAAAGCAGGGATAAATGTTTGGGAGCTAATTCATTTGGCAAATAAGCATCCAAGAGTCAATATTTTACGGCCTGGAACAGGAGTTGGAGGGCATTGTATTGCTGTTGATCCTTGGTTTATTGTGTCAGAATTTAAGGAAGAAGCAGTAATTATCCGAAATGCAAGAGAGATAAATAATTACAAAACAGAATGGGTAATTGAAAAAATTAAATCAACTGCTTTGCAATTTGAATTAGATAATAGCAGAAAGCCAACTATTGCTTTAATGGGCTTGGCTTTTAAGCCAGATATTGATGATTTGAGAGAGTCTCCAGCAGTATTAGTTGCAGATACTTTGCTTTCAGAAAATAAATATAACTTACTTTTGGTTGAGCCAAATTTGGAGGAAAGTAATAAATACGATTTAACCGATTATGAAGAGCTGAATGGGAAAGCAGATATTGTTATATATTTGGTTGCCCATAAAGAGTTTAAAGTGCTTAAAACAAATAGCTTAGAATTAGATTTTTGTGGTATTAAAAAGCAATAAATTGAATAAGTTAATTAACAAATTTAAAGAGAATGAAATTTTAAGCAAAGGCTCATCTGCCTTTATTCTTAAGATTATTGGCTCACTTTTGGGATATGTTTTCCTATTGCTTGTCACTAGAAAATCTGGAGCTGAAGTTTGGGGAATATTTACACTTTGTTTGGCGTTATTACATATTACATCAATAGTAAGTAGATGTGGTATTGATATTGCTTTAGTTAGGTATATTTCCGAATATCTTCCTAACTATTCAAATATAAGAAAACTATTTAATAAAGGTGTATTGTTGGTTTCTTTCTTTTCAATACTTGTTTCAATATTTATATATTTTTTATCAGAATTTATTGCCTTATTTGTATTTAAAAATTCTGATTTAGTTCCGTTGATAAAGATTACCTCTTTTGCTATTTTGCCATTTAGTCTGTCAGTAATTATTGCTCAGAGTTTCAGAGGGATCAAGGAAATAAAATATTTTACATTCTTTTTGCAACCTGCAAGGTATTTGTTTGCAATAGTTTTATTGCCTGTACTTAATTATTTTCAGTTTTTTGACAGCCAGTTTACGCCAATTCTTTCTTTTAGTATTGGTCTACTATTTGTTCTATTGCTAGCGTGGTTTCTTTTTAATAAAAAAATTTCTAATCACGGGAATTTCTCACAAGTTATAAGTTTTAAAGAGCTAATTAAAAGATCCAATCCTATGATGTTATCAGCTACAATATATTTGCTTATTACTTGGATTGATACATTAATGATAGGAATGTATAAAACAGAGACTGAGGTTGGGATTTATAATGTTGCAGTTCGTGTTAGTGGTCTTGTATCATTTGGTTTAGCTGCAGTGAGTAGTATTTCTGCCCCAAAATTTTCAGAAACATATAATAATGGAGATATTATTAATTTTGAAAAAATTGTGCACGAATCTTCTAGATTAATATTTATTTTTACACTACCGATAGCTCTATTATTAGTAATATTTAATAGCACCATATTGTCGTTATTTGGTGCTGAGTTTGTATTAGCAAAAAATGTATTATTAATATTATTAGTTGGACAACTTTTTCATGCTTTTTCAGGATCTATATCATTGATATTACAAATGACAGGTAATGAGAAAGCGTATAGAAATTATATTTTTATTGGACTAATACTGAATATTATTTTAAATGTGAGTTTGATACCTTCTTTTGGTATAGTTGGAGCTGCTATTGCTAGCTCATGTAGTTTAATCTTATGGAGTGTATTGTCATTAGTGCACATAAAAAAGAAATTTGGATTCTGGACTTTTCATAAGATCTTTTCTAAATTTGTGTAATTAAATATTTATAAGTGAACCCATTAAAAAACTTAATTAGAAATATCAATATTGAAAAATATAACAATTTTTTTATTCTACAATTCTTTCTAGTTTTTCCATTGTTATTGATTCCTAATATTTTCTTTTTTATCAAGGAATATATTTTTGAAATGGTTAAGATAATAGAATATATTTTATTTTTAATATTTGTTTCTTTAAATTACAACAAAACATTATTAAGAAAGTATCTAAGTGTTATTTTATTAATTCTATTAAATATTATTATTACATTTTTTTATAGGTCTAGTGGGGATTTTCTCAACATGTCTGTAAGAATTATTCCATTTATAAGTTTATTTATATCTTTAGAAATATCTAAAAAAGGGGCTAATAAAATAATTCAAAAAATTAGTTTTTATAACCTAAGTATTTTGTTACTATTTCTGATTCTTGGGTTAGTAATTCGAGAAGATATTAGTAGAAATCTGTACAATTTATCTCATATAATTGGCATAAATAGAGATGTCTTTTTTTTAGTTTCGGATAATTTACATAATACAGCTTATTTAGTGCTGATTTTCCTTTTTCCATTTCTTTACCAAAGAAATTTACTTGCTTACTCTGCTGTATTTATTGCTTTTATCTTAGTAATAGGGTATGGAGTAAGAACAGTGCAAGTCGCATTCTTATTAATGCTATCTTATTATTTAATTAACCATATTAAAGAAATAAAAATTCGTAGGAATATCACATACATTCTTTTATTAATTTTAAGTCTTTTTCTCTTGTATTGCTTTATAGAAATTGATTTTTCTGTAATAAATAAATTTTCTAGTGGCCGTATAGCTGTTTGGAATGAAAGACTCAATATTTTATCACATTATAATCTTAAAGAATTGTTTTTTGGAAAGGGTTATGGTTCTGATCTTTTTCTTTCTGAACAATGGATCTGGGGTGGAAAATTAAAAGGTTCTCATAACGATTTTTTAACTTTTATTTTTCATGGCGGTTTATTTTCTTTGGCACTATTACTACTTATTTTATGGCAAATAAGCAAGGTTGATAAATTAATAGTATTACTTATTATCGTAACCTCTATTTTGAGTAATGCTTTCTTATTTAGACCTATTCATTTTATGTATTTAATGTTTATGTGGCAGTTTCTTTCATCTAATTTTTCTGCCTCTTACAATAATTCTTTGAAAGCTAAGGATATAAATTAATGGATAGCCTACTAGATATTCAAGATTTATCACCAATATTCATAGTTGGGATGCCCCGTAGTGGCACAAAATTAATTAGAGAAATATTAAACAATAATGAAAATATCTTTTTACCTCAGGCAGAAACTATTTTTATTCCTTATTTAGTAAACAAATATGGGTTCATACCAGATTTTTTATCTGAAAAGAACCGAGCTAGAGTTATTGATGATTTAAGTAAAAGCAGTTATTGTTACAATATGGCTATAACAAAATCACAACTTTATAAAGATTCCTTTTTAGAGGTGTTAAAAAGCAACTGTTGGGCTATTATTTTCAGATATATTTTAAATGATTTAGTAAACAACAACAAAAACAAGGTGTTGTTTGGCGATAAAACACCAATTTATATTAATCACTTAAAATTATTAAGTAAGATTTATTCTAAAGCAAAAATTTTACATATTATTAGAGATCCTAGAGATCAGGCTCTTTCTTCTAGAAATATTTGGAAAAAAAATCTATCTAGGAATGCTCAAAATTGGAGAGATAGTATTGTCAAATGCAGAATGTCAGTTAAAAAATATAAAATAAATTATCTTGAAATAAAATATGAGGATCTAATCAATTCACCTGAATTGATTATGCAAAGAGTATGTAATTATATTGGTTGTTCTTATAATAAATCCATGTTGATTTTTAAAAAGCCTATAGAAAATTTTGGAGATGCTAAGGATCTTTATATTAATAAAAATAATTCAAATAAATTTCTTATCCACTTAACTGATCGTCAGATTAAAATGATTGAGCAATTAACCTTGGATGTTATGAATTCATTAGATTATAAAACCGTTCATAAAAACATCTCTTCTAGAAGATTGAATATAATAGAAAATAGTATCTATAAATTATTAGATATTTATAATATCTTAAGATTTAATGTATTGCAGAAAGGTCTTTATAAGGGGTTGAGATATGCTTATTATTTAAACAAGCAAAATATAAATCATAGTTTATTAAATGAATAAAAATCTAAGCTTTAATAATATATTACATGTTTCACCTTATTATAAATTAAAAGGAGGGATTGCTAGCGTAGTCTATAATTATAAAGCAAATAGTAAAGAAAGTTTTAAGTATTTATATAGCATGTATTTCTCAAATAAATTATTAAATGTTCTTATCTTTCCTTTAATAATAATACATTATCTAGTATTAATAATTAATCCAACAATTAAGGTTGTTCATTTACATTGTGCAAAAAAAGGCAGTTTCTATAGAAAATATATATTTTTTAAAATAGCGAGATTATTTAATAAAAAAGTAGTTTTTCATATTCATAGTGGAGAATTCCATTTGTTTTATTTAAATTCAAATACTATAATCAAAAGAATGATTGAAAAAATATTAGTAGAATCAGATGCTGTTATAGTATTAACAAATGATTGGAAAGAATATTTCTCTGAAAATTTTATTATTACCAATATAGTAACTGTTAATAATATAGTTCCTTTTCAAGAAAAAAATGCAACAATTGTTAATCATAAATTACATTTATTATTGTTAGGGAGAATAGTAAATCGAAAAGGAATATTTGATTTGATTGATTCTATTAAGAAATATAAAGATAGATTTAAAGGCAGTATTAAATTATTTATTGGGGGGGATGGAGAAATAAAGAAGTTGAAAAAGAAGATAATAGAATCTAAATTAGAAGATGAGGTAACTTATCTTGGTTGGGTAAAAGGTGATGAAAAACAAGAATTATTAGAGAAATGTGATGTTGTAATTTTACCTTCATATTTTGAGGGGATGCCTATCAGTTTATTGGAAGGGATGAGTTTTGGCAAGCCAATAATCTCTACAAGAATTAAGGGTATTTCTGACATATTAGAACATAATAAAAATGGACTGCTTATAAATACCGGCGATATTGATAGTATAGCTAGAGCTATAGAATATTACATTGACAATAAAAATATGATTAAAATACATGGAGACGAATCATATAATATTGTGAAAAATTATTTTCCTGAAGTTGTTTTTAAGCAATTATCCCAGTTATATAATAGCATTTAATATGAGTAGAATTAATTTTTTAAATATTCCAATTGATGCCATGACAATGCAAGAAACATTGAATAGTATCGATAATGCAATTACCCTAAATAAACAAATAGTACATAGTGCCATTAATGCCGGAAAGGTAGTATTAATGCAAACTGATAAAAATTTAGAGAAAAGTGTGCTTAATGCTAATTTAATCAATGCTGATGGTCAGAGTATAGTGTGGGCAGCAAGATTCTTAGGTGAAAAAATTCCAGAAAGAGTGACGGGCATTGACTTAATGCAAGAATTGGTCAAGATGGCAAAACAGATGGGTTATAAATGTTATTTCCTTGGGGCAGAAAAAGATGTTTTAAAAAAAATGATTAATACATATTCAAAAGAATATTCATCTGATATAATTGCTGGCTATCAACATGGGTACTATAAAAAAGAAGAAGAGGAGGGGATTGTAAATTGCATTAAAGAAAGTAGACCGAACATCTTGTTTGTTGGCATGTCTTCCCCGAAAAAAGAAATATTTATTGATAAGTATAAAGATCAATTAAGGTCAGTAAGTTTCTTAATGGGTGTTGGAGGTAGTTTTGATGTTATTGCGGGACACAAGATGAGAGCTCCTAAGCTTTTGCAAAATATTGGTTGCGAATGGCTGTGGAGATTTGCTCAAGAACCACTAAGGTTATTTAAAAGATATACAATTGGAACCTTTAAATTCATATCATTAGTAATAAACGAGAGAATGAAACAAATTTAAATTGAAAAAACTACTCCAAATATTTATTGCAATTATTCCATTAATGGTTTCTTTCTCTACTTCTGATCCTACATTAGCAATTAGGTTTTTAGTTTTAGGGTGTGTAGTAGGGTTTTCTCTATTGATTAGATTGTTTACAAAAAGGTCATTATTTATTCAAGTACTAAAACATCCAGTAAATATTTGTTTAGTCATAATTTTATTTTTCTTTTTTCTTTCATTAATTGTAAATGGATTTTCATCTGAAGGGATCTATATTTTGTTAAAGATGTTTTTAATATTTATATTTGGGTTATTAGTAACTCATATTATTTTAGAATACGGATTTAAAGAATTTATAAACTGTTTTGTAATTTTTTCATTATTACTTTCGATTATTTACCTTTTTCAGTTTGCAAGCAACTATTCTGAAATAATGAGTTTTGAAAAGGGATGGCAAAGAAACAGAGAATTTGATAAATTATCAGCCACTATGGGACATAAGAATTTACTTTCATCTATTCAGTTTCTAATGTTCCCTTTTTTGATTTATATAATTACATTAGGAAAGAAGGCTTGGAAGGTTCTTGGCGTGATAGCAATTGTTTTAATTACATTAACTTTCTTACAAACACAAACTAGAGCTGTATTAGCAGCTGTATTTATTTCTGTCATTACTTTCTTACTATTAAACAAAAGCAATATTCGATTAAAGCATATTCTTATTTTACTTTCATCCTTTGTATTTTCTATAGTAGTTGGCTATTTCATTATGCAATATACGGATAGACTTGAAGCATTTAAAGGGGAGATTGAGAAAACATTTGAGTTTTCAGCTACATCAAGATATAAGCTTTATACAAGTACATTGCAATTAATAGCTGAGCATCCTATATTGGGTGTTGGACCTGGAAATTGGAAAGTAGAGGTATGGCAATATGGTTTGTACTTTGATTCGTGGGGAAAATCTTTTGCTCAAAGACCGCATAACGATTTTCTATGGGTTTTTGCTGAGGGAGGTGTTTTTGCAGGGCTTTCCTATATACTCTTATTTTTAATTCTTTTAAGGGATTCTT
>Ga0206677_10003363_pt1 | contig 13498 bp, 7 predicted proteins | sample M130m12015metaG_FD_155475 | JGI IMG/M metagenome (GOLD analysis project Ga0206677, IMG submission 155475) | Ammonia-oxidizing marine archaeal communities from Monterey Bay, California, United States - M1 30m 12015 | ecosystem: Environmental > Aquatic > Marine > Intertidal zone | place: USA... | reverse complement strand
ATAGCGCTTCTGAACTGATCGGCAAGTCCGGAAACCACAACCAGAGGAACAGCGCCCCCTCTGGCTTATGAACATGGAAGTCAACGCCGTCAAGTGCTTCACGGCACCACTCCAACGCCTGCAGCGCCTTCGTCTCATAGTATGGTCGTATCACATTACGACTCAGCTGCATAATTGCGCCGGTCTCTACCAAACTCTGCGCCAGAACCGGCCCTACACTGCCAACGGCCAAACTCAATACAGCGTTCATGCTCGTCAGCGCATCAATTACATCTTCATTAGCCACAACAATGCCGGTTCGTACCCCGGGAAGGCCGATCTTCGACAGACTCAGGCAGAGCACTGTCTCCGAATTCCAGACAGGGGTAATGTCCGAGAATATAATGCCGGGGAATGGTGCGCCATAGGCATTATCGACAATAAGCGGTATATCACGGGCGCGGGCAAACCGGGTCAGGTGATCCATTTCATTATCGGTAAGTACGTTGCCCGTCGGGTTGGTCGGGCGCGATACACATGCCGCACCTAAGTCGCCGGGGTTGTCTTCGGCCAATGCATCAAAATCGACTCTGTACTTAAACAGTCGATCATCCAGAAGTTCGATCTCTGGCTGGTACGAACGCAGCATATTGTCTTCAATACCAAGATCAGCGTAACCGATATACTCCGGCGTCAGTGGCAATAATATTTTTCGATCAGCCTTGTTACCTGGCATTGGGCCGGCGAACAAATTAAACAGCAGAAAAAAGCTGCTTTGACTGCCGGCGGTCAAAGCGATGTTCTTCTCGGACAGATCCCAACCATACTCTCGGTTCAACAATCCGGCCAAAGCGGCACGAAAATACTCCTCACCAGCAGGCGCTGGATAATTTGCAAGCATTCGTTTAAACAGAGGCTCATCAGCCATCACCTGCAGCATACGTTCGCGAAACAATGCCTGAACTTCGGGAATATGGGCGGGATTGCCACCACCGAGCATCTTCATGGCACTCCCACCAGACAGCGCTGCACCCAAATCGTCCATAAGCTCTCTGGCACCGGTCTTCCGCGAAAACCGTTGACCGAAGGTTGATAAATTCATAGTGCAGCTTCTGTATAGGTGATCCGGTGAGCAACTGATGGAACTATTTTATAGCATCATGGCAAGAGAAGGGGATTTGAGCGAGAGCGGTCACCATCAGGACTGCTTGCGCAGCGGTCACCTAAACACAGCAGGAAGCCACAGCGTTGTATTTTCCCATTAGCCGTTAGAGACTGCCCTCCCATGGTCATGAAAAACGCTTCCATCACAATTATCGGGGCAGGTATCGGCGGGCTGACTGCTGCGTTGGCGCTGCAGCAGTTCGGTTTTCGTGTGCGCATCTATGAACAGGCCGATTCACTCAGTGAAGTTGGCGCGGGACTTACAATAAGTCCTAATGCCAATCATGCACTCAATTTTTTGGGGCTTGAAGTCGCCATAGCTGATGCATCAATTATTCCTGCTTCCGGCGGTGTACGGCACTATCAAACCCGCGAAATGCTTGCCACCAACAACCGCAGCAAGACCCCCAGGCAACTTTACGGTGCCGATTACCTGCAAATACATCGCGCCGACCTGCACAAAATTTTGCATGACGCTGTAGAACTCAATGACCCGGGATGCATCCACACTGGCCACAAGCTCAGCGCGCTGTCGCAAACCGATCAAGCAGTCGCGACAGGGTTCACCAATGGGCAGACGTTTAGTGCAGCAGCCGTCATTGGTTGTGATGGCGTGCATTCTTTTGTGAGGGAAGCGCTGTTCGGCAAAGAAACTCCTCGGTTTACCGGATACATCGCCTGGCGGGGCTTGGTCCCGACTGCACAACTGAGCGGCGGAATACTCGACCCCGACTCCGCCATATGCACGGGCCCCAATCAAACCTTCACCCGCTATGCAATCCGCGGGGGCAAACTGCTGAACTATGTGGCCATCGCAAAATGCAGCGGCTGGGAAGTGGAGAGCTGGTCGGTTCGTTCGGATCCAGCTGAGGTTCTTGCCGAATTTTCCGAATGGTCTGACGATGTCCGCGAGATGATTGCCGCCACACCAGGCGACAACCTCTATAAATGGGCGCTATTCGATCGCGACCCTCTCACTACCTGGACAAACGGCCGCATCACCCTGCTCGGCGATGCCGCTCACGCCATGCTGCCCTTTTTAGGTCAGGGTGCCGCTATGGCCATTGAAGATGGCCTGATCCTAGGTCGCGCATTTGCGGCCAGCGCCTCGCCTCAGCAGGCGTTACAGCGCTATCAGCGGGCACGGCATGAGAGGACAAGCTTCGTGTTACTTGAATCACGCGAAAACATTAAGCGACTGCAGCGCCCTGATACTGATGGTTACAATCAGCACACGCACAAAAACGAAGAAAAACTAGGACTGTTCGGGTACAACCCGGTAACAATAGAAATTTAGGCTCTTAGCGGCCCCACGCTTGCTTCGGCCGCAGTCTGCAATCTAGGCTGACTGCATGATGATGACAGAGCACCACTCGCCACAGAGAAGATATGCCAAGCCCTAGCTAAACCAAGGACGCTACTTCGACAGGCACATTGTGTAAGATTAGCGCTAACACAGGGGCAAAAATTGATGTTTATAAACTTTTGGTATCCCGCCGCCACCAGCGAAGAACTGACCGACCAGCCTATCAAGACACGCATACTGGGTCAGGAGTTTGTGTTATTCCGCGATGCAGATGGCAAGGCTTGCTGTCTAAGCAATACCTGCACTCATCGTGGTGGCTCACTAGGCGATGGCAAAATTCGCAATGGCAACATGCAATGCCCTTACCATGGCTGGGAGTTCAACGGCGAAGGCCATTGCACCAAAATTCCATCCCTCGGGAGCAATGCCAAAATCCCGTCCCGCGCCCGTATCGATGCATACCCTGTCGAAGAGCGCTATGGCCTGGTGTTTTGTTTCTTAGGGGATCTGCCTAAGGCAGAACGCCCACCCATTATGGAAATTCCCGAATGGGCTCATGAAGGCTGGACTTACACTATCCAACAGTTCGACTTTGATATTTATTATGAACGCTCGATGGAAAATGGCGTTGATCCTGCGCACAATGAGTTTGTGCATGACACTCATGGCTTCTCGGGCGAGCACGATGACTATGAAGTGCCTGCATTCGACCTAAAAGAAACCGAATGGGGCACGGGTTTTGGCTTAGAGATTATGGCGCCACCACTGCCTGAAAAGACTATGCAGGCCGCATCAGGCCGCACCGAAAACGCTGTGATCTACACAGGTACCGGTCATGAGGGTGCGGCAAGTTTATGGACCTACATCCACCCCACACCGGATATGCTTATTCATCAGTACGCTTTTGAAAAACCGATTGATGAGAATCACACCACTATATTTTTAGTGAATCTGCGTAACTTTATGCTGGAAGAGTCTCATCATGAGCGCATCAAAGAACGCAATGCCTACGTGGCTTATCAGGATCGCGATGTCCTGATGGATCTTAACCCGGTGCTAACGCCATCATCCAACACGGCCGAGTTCCTCATGCCGTCTGACTCCTGTGTTGGTGGCTATCGCCGCAAGCTCGATGAATGGACCAGCAAAGGCTGGCGCATCGACCTCGATGCTGTGGCGAGAGACAAGCTGCGCGTTGCCTACGCCATCCCGAGTCCGGAACGGCGTAACAGCAAGTCCTGGGTGCTTGACCCTATTCCTCTGGTAAAGGGGTAAACGCGTGAGCAAAGGTCGCATCGCCGTCATCACACTGCTGCTGGCACTGATTATTCTGTTCATTGTCACCGATGCTGCCAATCTGATATCCCTCGAAGGGTTTAAGCAACGCCAGGTCGACATTCAGGCATTTGTGAGCGATAACCCTCTACTGTCGGCTGGTGGCTACCTCGCCACTTACATTTTAGTCGCTGCGCTGAGTATTCCGGGTGCGGCTGTACTCACACTGATCGGCGGTGCGTTGTTTGGCTTGCTTCAAGGCACACTGCTGGTCTCATTTGCCAGCACCATTGGCGCAAGCGGCGCATTTCTAATCTCCCGCTATCTGCTGCGCAATAGTGTTGAACAGCGATTTAGCAATGCCAGCAAAAAAATCAACAAGGGCATTGCGAAAGACGGAAAGTTGTATTTGTTCGGTTTGCGACTGGTGCCACTATTCCCTTTTTTCGTAATCAACGTGGTGATGGGTCTAACCCGACTGCCATTACGAAGCTTCTTCTGGGTGAGCCAGCTCGGCATGCTACCGGCCACTCTTGTGTTTGTGAACGCAGGCACGCAGCTCGGTGAGCTGGATAATGTCAGCGGCATACTTTCGCCGGAGATTATCGGTTCGTTTGTGCTGCTCGGATTGTTCCCGCTGATCGCTCGAAAATTTTTTCAGCTGTGGCAGCGGCAACGCGCATTCTATGGCCATGACAAACCCAAAAAATTTGATACAAACCTTATCGTAATCGGGGCAGGTGCTGCCGGACTGGTTACTGCCTATGTTGCTGCGGCATCGAAAGCACAGGTAATGCTCATCGAGCGTGAAAAAATGGGCGGCGACTGTCTGAACACAGGCTGCGTGCCAAGCAAAGCATTAATCCGCTCTGCAGGAGTGATGCATGATATTCGGCGCGCCGCCGACTTTGGTATTAAACACCATCTGGCATCCATCGATTTTTCTGCCGTTATGCGCCGTGTTCAATCAGTGATTGAAACCATAGAACCACATGACTCAATCGACCGCTATAAAGGGCTCGGCGTCGACTGCATTACCGGAGATGCCACCCTCACCTCGCCGTGGACTGTTGAGGTTGATGGCCGCACACATTCTGCCCGCAGCATTGTCATTGCCACAGGTGGCAAACCGTTTGTGCCAAAGATAGAAGGCCTCGAGGCAGTCGACTACCTCACCTCCGATACCGTGTGGCAACTGCCCGAACTGCCAAAAGAGCTGCTTATTCTGGGCGGTGGATTTATCGGCTGCGAACTGGCGCAAGCCTTCCAAAGACTCGGCAGCAAGGTTACTTTGGTCGAGGCTGGTGACCGACTATTATCAGCAGAAGACCTCGATGTATCCGCAGCCATCAGCAGCAGCTTCGAGTCGGAGGGCATTAAGCTTGTTACCGGATATCGGGCACAGAAAGTTCAACAGGGTATTGCCCATTGCGTAGGCGATGACGGCAACCTTAAAGAACTTCGGTTCGACAAACTGCTGATTGCCACAGGTCGGGTTGCCAATACCGAAGGACTGGGGCTGGAAAGCATCGGGCTAGAAACGAATCCCGATGGCACCCTAACCGTTAATGACGGCCTGCAAACCCGTTATCCGAACATCTACGCATGCGGCGACGTCACGGGCCCCTTTCAACTCACCCATGCCGCGGCTCACCAGGCATGGTACTGCGCGGTCAATGCCCTGTTTGGCAGCTTCCATCAGTTTAAAGTCGATTACCGTGTTATCCCCCGCGGTGTGTTTACCTCGCCGGAAATTGCACGGGTTGGCCTAAATGAACAAGATGCGATCAACGCTCACGTGGCCTATGAAACTACGGTGTATGGCATTGACGACCTTGACAGGGCCATTGCTGATGGCGACGCCTCTGGTTTTATCAAAGTCCTAACGCCTCCGGGGAAAGACACCATTCTGGGCGTCACTATTGTTGGCAAACACGCCACCGAACTGCTGGCCGAATTCACGCTTGCAATGCGGCACGGACTCGGACTGCGTAAAATACTCGCCACCGTACACCCCTACCCCACGTTCAGCGAAGCATCCAAGTTCACCGCTGGCCTCTGGCAGCAACGCCACTTGCCACAGCGACTGCTGGCGGTAGCGGAACGATACAATCGCTGGCGGCGAAGCTAGCATTGCGACACCAGTGAAACCCCCGGGCGTTACAAAGCGTTACTTGCACAACTGACCCACCCGATATAATCAGGGAACTGCATTAGCTTCCGTGCAGCACTTTGTTAGCGAAAATGTAAGAGCTCATGTCAGAAAAACCTATTATCCGTATTAATAAACTGCATCGATCCTATCCTATGGGTGATGAGGTGATACATGCGTTAAATGGAATTGATCTGGACATCTGTCGCAATGAATACGTTGCCATTATGGGCCCTTCCGGATCTGGCAAGACCACACTAATGAACATAATCGGCTGTTTGGACTCCCCGAACAGTGGTCAGTATTGGCTCAATAATCAGTCGGTATCGCAGCTGCGCGACAGTCAATTGGCGCGTATTCGCAATGCAGAAATTGGTTTTGTGTTCCAAACCTTTAATTTATTAAACCGCACTAGCGCACTGCAAAATGTTGAGCTACCACTGATCTACAAAGGCGTATCACGCAAAGAGCGTCATGCACGAGCAACAGCCATGCTTGATGCCGTCGGCTTAGGCAGTCGCATGAAGCACAAGCCATCGGAAATGTCCGGCGGGCAACGCCAACGGGTTGCAATTGCCCGGGCACTGGTCACCGAGCCGAGCATCCTGCTGGCTGACGAACCCACCGGCAACCTCGACTCGGCAACAGGGCGGGAGATTATGGGTATTTTCGACAAACTACACAGCGATGGACAAACCATCATTCTAGTAACCCATGAGGCGGATATCGCCGCACATGCCAAAGGCGAGGTTCACCTCCACGATGGCATTATTGCGCATGACACCCGCCCAAAAATTTCTCAGGAAGTACCCGCACAATGAAAAAATTCAGCATCATTCTCGCCTCCGCACTTTTGGTTGTCGCCTGTGGCAAGCCCCCCGAAGTGGCAAGCAAGTACGGTACAGCAACCGTCGAACAACGGAATATTATTGTTACCGTTGAGGCTGCTGGCGTCATTGAACCCGAAACAACCGTTGAAGTGAAATCAAAAGCCTCTGGTGAAATACTGAACCTCGAAGTGGATTCGGGCTCGCAGATTGAGGCTGGGGCACTTATGGTTCAAATTGACAAACGCAGCCCACGCAATATGCTGAATCAGGCTGAAGCAGAGCTCGAAGCCGCTATTGCTCGTCGTGATATTGCACAATCACAGCAAGATCGCGCAGAGACATTGCATGCCTCAGGCACCCTCAATAAAGTCGACTTGGAAAAGAGCATTCTCGAATACGCCAATGCCCGCGCTGAGGTTGTGCGCTCCCAAGTGTCGGTGGAAAATGCTCGCATTGCTCTAGACGATACCGAGGTTCGGGCACCTATTACCGGCACAGTTATCGAGAAGAATGTTGAAAAAGGTCAGGTCATCTCATCGCCCACCACCGATGTGGGTGGCGGAACCGTGCTATTGAAAATGGCCGACCTTAGCTCAGTGCAGGTTAGAGCATTGGTCGATGAGACCGATATTGGCAAAATTAAGGCAGGGCAAGATGTAATAGTCACTGTAGCCGCGTACCCAAATCAGCCATTTAATGGTCAGGTGATCAAAATTGAGCCAAAGGCGGAAGAAGACCAGGCGGTGACCATGTTTTCCGCGCTTGTTAATATCGACAATCAGGAAGGCTTATTGCGTCCGGGCATGAACGCTGAGGTAAATCTCCGCATTGCCAGTCGCATGGACATACCTGCAGTGCCAACCATGGCGCTGCGCACCATGCGGGATATCAGCGCATCGGAAACCTATCTGGGTTTGGAGGAAGGCTGGATTCGAGAACAACTGCGCCTTTCCGAAACAACGGAGACCGCTTCGAATGAAGACCAGTCAGGCTACCAGTTTGGCAATCGCTATTGGTTACTGCTGGAGACCGAACAGGGTCTGCAACCTGTATACGCGGTAACAGGCATCACCGACCTCGACTACAGTGAAATTATTAGCGGCGTGGGTCAGGGTGATGAGATCGTCATGCTGCCGAGCGCAGGCCTCATTGAATCGCAGGAACGCTTCCGCGATATAATGGGTGGCATGAGCGGGGTGCCCGGGATGAAGGGCAAAGACGACGATAAAAAGTAGTACCCAGCTATGCTATTACTCGAAATGTTTCGTATTGCCGCTCAGTCTATCCGAGCTAATTTTTTTAGGGCCTTTTTGACGATGCTCGGCATCATCATCGGTGTGGCTGCCGTGATCACCATGGTGGCACTCGGTTCCGGCGCACAACAAGCCATCGATGATCAAATAGATAGTCTGGGTGGCAGTATTCTTTCGGTTAGAGCGGGCCAGATGTTTTCGCGCGGCATAGCCAGCTCTGACAGCAGCATTTCGGTCAGCGATGCAGACGCACTTGCGCGAGATGTATACTCAGTAACTGCGGTTGTCCCCGAACTGTCAGTGCGCAAACAAATCAAACTCGGCAGCGCCAATCGCAGTCTGTCGATAGTTGGCACAACGCCCAATTTTGCTGATGTGAGCGATTACCCATTGCTCTACGGCCGCTTATTCAGTGCCGGCGAGAATGCCGCTAAAAAACGCGTTGCGGTGCTGGGCGGCGGCGTTCCAGCAGTCTTCGAAAAAGACCCGGCTATGCTGATCGGTCAGAGCTTGAATATAGAAGGCACCTCTTTCGAGATTATCGGCATTCTCGAGGAGAAAGGCTCTATCGGTTTTTCTAATCGTGATGACTATATCTGGACACCACTCGCTACTGCGCAGTACCGGATCGCCGGCAGCGACAAAATCGATTCGATTAGCGTGCAGATCGCGCCCAATGCTCCCATTGAAACAGCGATGATCGACGTAGAACGGATTCTGCGTCGCGAACATCAAATTATGCCAGGCGCAAAAAATGACTTTAGCCTGTCGGATCGTAAACAGTTCCTGAATATACAGCAGGAGGCAGCCAAAATATTCTCCTATCTGTTGGCGGGTATCGCAGGTATTAGCCTCATTGTCGGTGGCATCGGCATAATGAATATTATGTTGGTAACAGTGACAGAGCGCACTCGTGAAATTGGTATTCGCAAAGCGCTGGGTGCCACCCGCACCAACATCATGACGCAGTTTCTCATTGAGGCGATGAGTCTGTGCATTGCCGGCGGGACCATTGGCATTATTCTCGGGGGCTCTGCATCCGCCCTGCTTGCCAATCTTGCTGGCTGGCAAACACCGGTGTCGGTCGAGGCGATCACCATGGCGTTTTTCTTCAGCGCAGGTGTCGGGCTGTTCTTCGGTATCTGGCCTGCACGCAAGGCAGCGAAGCTCGACCCTATTGAAGCGCTGCATTACGAGTAATACAGTGAGGAGCGTGGGCTTGATCCCTCTGCAGAAACCTTACCATTATTAGCTTAACCTCGCCTTTAGCCCCTTATTTCCGGACGTCTCAGGATAGACCCCTATACGCTGGCAGCTGTGCGAAAAAATGGTTCTTGCAATAATTAATGTATTTGCTTTAATCTAGACTCAGCCTGAGGGGGGAGCCTAGGGGGAAGTTTCGTTCGCGAGGTCTCACCCAGAGGCTTTGCCCAAGCGCTTTTGCACCCCCCCTTGGTTTGTTTATTTTAAACGCCACCGGAGCCTAGCTTTGCATCCTTCTCATCCTCTAGCGAAAGTATTCACTGCTGCAATAGCAAGCGCCATGTTGCTTCCTCTACAAAGTAACGCTCAAAGCGATGATGAAAACTTCATCCAAGAGACCCCACTCGAAGCCACGGGCAATCAGTGGACCGGTGGAGGACTCGAAGAAATTACTGTCACTGCCAAGAAGCGTTCTACGTCTCTGCAGGATACGCCATTATCAATTAGCGCCTGGTCCGCTGACCAACTGCAAAAGGTCGGTGCAACAAATAACTACGATGTGGCACTAATCACTCCAAACTTCAGCACCAATCAACAGCTTGGACGACGACTCGATCGTCCGGTTATCCGTGGTCAATCAGGTCCTTCTGTCGGTGGCGAAGCCAATGCCTCATACTTTATTGACGGTGTTTTTGTCTCGGGCAGTATCTCAAGTGCTACGCTGGGGCCGGTTGAACAGGTGGAAATCTTACGGGGTCCGCAGTCGGCCCAATTTGGTCGTGCTACCTTTGCCGGCGCCGTAAACTACATAACGCGAAAACCGACCAATGAACAAGAAGGGGAAGTGCGCCTGCTAACGGCCACCAACGACACTCTTCAGCTCAGTGGCTGGACAAGCGGGCCGATTATTGAGGACACACTCACCTACTTCATTGCCGCAGGTTACGATCAATATGGCGGTGAGTGGAATAACGATCTAAAAGCCAATCAAGCGACGACAGGAGCATTCATTGACCCGCCCCAATATGGCGACAGCAGCAAACTGGGCGGAACAGAAACGAAAGACTTCGTCGGCAAACTGCTCTGGAACGCCACCGAAACCACTGAAATTGGTTTGAAGCTTGGCTACACCAAAGCGCGCGATGATCACTACGCTCAGTTAATTTTGGAACCCGGCGAGCTCAACTGCTACCTGCCGACTAAAGGCACCAATGGCACTGCCGATAACAGCAATGAAGTTTGGTACAACACCAGTCAGGGCGCGTATTGTGGCGAAGTTGATTTCAATCAGGTGACTTATGCCAATGGCAACCCGTTTGCCGGCCCTTATATTCCGGGTGCACCACTAAACGGCGGAGCACGTCAGTCACGCTTCAACCTGCCCGACTTCCGTAATGGAATGACATTACTCAATACAAGCGACCCTACCTTGACGGCAGCACCAACCCGGCCCGGCAGCGATCGCGAACAGAAGCGCAGCTTACTCACTATTGATCAAGGCCTTGGTGAATGGGAATTAAGCGCCCGTGTGGCATACAACAAGGATGAATTCCGTACAGCTTATGATCTGGATCAACGCGAAACCCGCCCCATTGGTGGTGTCTTTACCACGGAACAAATACTCGAGGTTAAGGATAAATCATTAGAACTCATCGTTAGCTCACCACAGAATGTTCCAGTACGCGGCTCGCTTGGCGTCTATGCATTTAACTCCGATCAAACTAACTCCTCGCGTCGTTATGTTGGCTACTGGGGCTTTGCGCCCGGAAGCGGCTTAGGGCAGTTCGAACAACCGCTACAAAAAGCTATCCGTAACCGTTCTGTATTCGGCACAATCGACGTGGATATTACTTCAGACCTAACGCTCAGCTTGGAAGCTCGTTACGCAAAAGATAAAAAGACCATCGACTCTCCCTACTTCTGCGAGGACCCTGCCAGCCCATACAACGGTCAGCAGCTTAATGATGCGACTGATAACGACGCGCTAACACCTCGTATCACACTAAGCTGGCAGGCCACCGACGACATCATGGTTTACGCATTGGCGGCTAAAGGCAACAAGCCCGCTGAATTCAATGACGCCTATTTCCGTGCCACGGTGCAGGATGACCCTTGCGCTACATTGGAAGCCAGAGCCCAAGGCCTTACACAAACCAAGGAAGAAACAGCATGGACGTATGAGGCCGGCACTAAAACCACGTGGCTTAATGGTCGAGCGTTGTTCAACCTATCGGTATTCGCCATTGAATGGCAAAACCAAACCGTGTTCCAGACCATTGATCTTGGCAACATCATTGCCACCACCCAAAGTAATGCAGGTCGCTCTGAAGTAATCGGCTTGGAACTGGAAAGCTCATTCGCTGTAACAGATAACCTAATAGCAAGCATGTCTTACGGCCTCGCTGATGGTAAATACAAGCGTTTCAACAGCGACTTAATTGCCTTTACAACGGGCGAAGGCCTTATCCCCGGCACGGCCACGCTGGACCCAAATGCAAACAACGCTGCGGGAAATAGCATCCCATTTAGCCCGAAACAGTCAGTGGTTGGCTCGCTGGCTTATACCCATCAATTAAAAGGCGCTATTGACTGGTTTGCCCGCACGGATGCGGTCTGGGAATCAAAACGCTACACCGGCGCGGCTAACTTCCTGGTATTGCCGGCTCGCACCATATGGAACGGCAGACTCGGACTCGAATCAGATGGCTGGGCTATAACAGGCTACGTTAGCAATATTCTGAACGATGAAACGCCACAATCTGCACCGAGCTTCTTATACTTCTCCGGCACACCATCAAACATCAACTGGGCAAAAAACTGTGGCGGCGAGCCCTGTCGAACCGGCATTGAAACCGCCGCGTTCGCGCCCTCGCGCGGCAGACAATACGGACTGGATTTACTCTACAAATTCTAAATCTGCAGAAGCACTTTGCCAACCGTCATCTTCCACTCAGTTCTGGGCTTCTGGCCAATGCCGATGATGGTCGTCAATGACAAAGCGATGAAGGTGCTTAATCGGTCGATGCCGATGCTCATGAACGTGGGGCTCCGGGCCTTCCCAACCTTCATGCGCATGCTCGTGATGCGAACCATGCTTATGCGGATGAAGATGATTCATTTCGGTATGCAAGTGCGTTAGCGACTCTCCATCCCCACGCGGCCACATTGCGTATGCCAGCGCCGTAAACGCCAATACAACTCCGCCCATAATACCAGCAGTAGATACCACACCAAGCGTTGCGCCAAGCATTCCGACCACCGGATAAGCAATGAGCCAACAGGCATGGGATAAAGCAAACTGCGCGGAGAAATACGCAGGCCGATCCTCCGGCGATGAAGAACGGTTTACAATACGGCCCGCGGGGGTTTGCACCAATGACAAGCCGAGCCCGACAAAAAACCACACGAGCAGCAACTGCGGGTATGACAGATCAGTCGCCGTAAGCAATAGCCCAACCCCCATGCATACTGAACCACCAATCATCAAAGCGCGATCATTAACGAACTCAAGAGCCTTAGGCACAAGCAAAGCAGCAATCATCGAACCTAGGCCGGCAGCCGCAAACGCCATAGCAACATCCGAATCTTCAAGGCCCATGTTCTCCCGGATAACCACCACGGTATTCACAATAACCATGGCGCTCGCTGCCGCTACGGCGGCGTAAAGGGTCAGCAACGCCCGCAATCTCGGAGTGGCCATATAGGAACGGAGCCCAAAGGTAATTTCTTCCCAAATACTGTTGCTGCGCTCCGGCTGGGTTGCGTGCGGGAGCACACAACCCATAATCAATACAGCCGAAATCAGAAATGCCACGGAGTTACCCAGAAATAATGCTGTATAACTGAAATACAACAGTGCCAAGCCCGCAAACAACGGACTCAGCAGCGACTCTAAATCGTAAGCGAGGCGAGAATACGATAGCGCCTTGGTGTATTCCTCTTCGGAGGGCAACACGTCGGGAATGCTGGCAGCAAACACCGGCTTAAAACCAGCAGAAAATAAATTAAGCAAAAAAATCAATAGATAAACCTGCCAGACGGCTGTAACAAACGGCATTGCCAGTACTACGGCAGCGCGGATCACATCCAGAATAATGAGCAATGCTTTGCGGGGAAACCGGTGTGCCAAGCCGCCCAAAATGGGGGAGAAAATAACATAGGCCACCATTTTAAAGGCCAGCGCTGTTCCTAGAACGATTCCCGCGTTGCCTCCGGCAAGGTCATAGGCTAGCAAGGTAAGCGCCACCGTGGTCAGACCGGTGCCAACCAATGCAATAACCTGAGCTGAAAACAAACGGCGAAAACTGGAATGGCGAAATGGAGACGATGACATAGT
>Ga0206677_10003358_pt1 | contig 13516 bp, 18 predicted proteins | sample M130m12015metaG_FD_155475 | JGI IMG/M metagenome (GOLD analysis project Ga0206677, IMG submission 155475) | Ammonia-oxidizing marine archaeal communities from Monterey Bay, California, United States - M1 30m 12015 | ecosystem: Environmental > Aquatic > Marine > Intertidal zone | place: USA... | reverse complement strand
AAACACTAATGATATAATAAGAATACAATGGAACATGGGTAACTCATGTAATTATTCTTGTGACTATTGTCCTCCTATTTTACACAATGGAAGTAAGCCTTGGTTAAGCAAACAGCAGTACATAGATGCAATAACGCGACTGTCTTCGCATTACAACGCATTAGACAAACAGACAGAGTATGAATTAATAGGTGGTGAGGTTACTGTAATACCTGGATTTGAAGACATAATTAAAACAATTAGTGAACATAATTCCACTAGTATAGTTTACACCAATGCTAGTAGAACAGTAAATTGGTGGAGTAAAGCAAAACAGTATATGGATAGTGTTATTCTAACCTATCATCCACTTACACAAGATGCTGATCATTTTATGGCTGTAATAAATGAGATTAAGGATTATGTACACATAGATATAAACATAGCAGGTATAGGCGGAGACGTGCTCAGATTGGGCGAATTTGCAGAGCAGTTACGTGACATGTTTAAGGATTGTGAGCGTAATAACTACAACATGGTTAATATATGTGTTAAAACCATGTATAAGAAGCTCTTAGGACGCCAGAACAAGCAGGAAACATATTGGACATATACTACAGAAGAGGAAGTAATATTACAAAAGCCTGGTATAAAACAACAGGTAGTACCTGAAGTAGTAAAAGAAAATATTCCAGATGCAGACTGCTTTCCAGATCCTGAGCCAGACCCAAATGCCTGGATGACTGAATTTTTATATGATGATGGTACTGCGGAGTATGTGCAAAGCCACCAAATTATAGATAAAAAATTAAATTCCTTCCAGGGTATGAGATGTCATTTAGGTTTTGAAAGTCTTAATATAGATGCAAGTGGAGATATGTATAGTAGTTGGTGTGGTGCAGTAAATTTTGGAAATATATCAGATAGTAATTGGAGTTTACCACAAAGTAAAACAACTTGCCCTTATGCCTTTTGCAATAACATAAGTGATATATCTATTACAAAGACGTTAAATTAATTGTTTATTATTTGCAAATTCATTAAATGCATATAACATTTCTTGGCTTCCTGACTTATCCTGACTATCATACAATTTTTTTATACTCCAATCAGGAATATAAGCATTAGTAACATAATCTCTAAAACCAACATTTTTAAACAAATGCCCTTTATATGATATAGATATTTGGTTTTTAAATCCTTTATCCGAATTATTTTTTGGTAGTTGCATATCTAAGATACTTTTTTCTTTAGTAATTTTTACAAATGTTTTTAAGTATTGATAGCCTAATAATGATTTGGAAGGTATGCAGTCTGGAATGTTTAATTTACTAAGACTGTCGTAATCTTTTTCTAAAATTGGAATAGCAAAGGTATTGGTTACATCATTGGTATATAATGACGTAACATCATGTAACCATTCGCCTGTTTCAGTCATGATATGGTTTATAAAATACCCTACAGTTGGTCCATCAAAATATTCTACTTCAATGCCATGTATGTTGTTCTCTACATTATGTAAATCCTTAAAGTTTTCTACATATATGTAATAGTTTATCTTATCACAATATTTTAAATTTTGCTCTACTTTACTAAAGTCTCCATGTGGTGTGACTACATCATAAGTATCTGAGTATCCATATAATTTAAAAATACAATAAGAATTATTTCCTTCTACTAATTTAATTTTTTCAGACACACCATTTGTTAATACTATTATTTGTATATCTTGATATTGACAAAAGTCAAATAGCTCTTCAATTTTATTGTATTCGAAAGGATCGCCAAAAACAGACTCTAAAATTATTTGATCTGGATTTTCGTGTATGAGGAAGTTTTTAAGATTATTAAAGTCTAGGTGTTCTTCAGGAATGTCTCTTTTACCGAATCTGTGGCCTATAAAACTTCCTTGTGCCTGTACAGGATTAAAAAGATTATTCTTAGACGTTAAGTCAACAAAAATCTGACTAAGATCCATTATTAGAAATTAAAGGCCAGAGTTAAATAAAAATCCGCCGCCTGGGTTAAATACAACCACTGTAAATAAACCACCGCCACCACCTTTGGCCGCATTAAAGTTTACTACTTGGTCATAACTTGTTTCTTCATCATCGTAGTAAAACTCTGGTGAAGCATCTAGTTCTGCTACATCTGTATTATATAACCCTACAGAGAATTCATTAATGGAATCAACTCCGCCAATTGTGCCTCTTATTGAGAAGTGATAAATTCCTGGAACAGTTACTCCAGTCATATTAGCAGTAGTATCTATTCTTAGTTCTGATTTATTTTTAGCCCAATCATCATCAGTACCGTCTAATTCAACTATCATCCAGGGTGGTAATGGACTAAAGTCCAAAATACCAACATTACTAGCATTAGCATTAATCTGTAAGTCTATATTAGCAGTAGTGTTAGGTTGTACAGTTGCAATAACGCCTGAAGGTAATGCAGAAAGTTCTACGTCACTTGTTTGTGGACTCACACCAACTGATTCTTTTAGAGTTGATTCAGTTGCACCTGTTGATGTAATTAAGTCAGGATCAAAAGAAACGTTAGTACCTCTGAATTCTATCATACCTGATGTTACAACATGCGATTTAGTTTTAAATGCATCTGAGCTAGGGTATAAGTCTGTAAATTGTGCTACAAGACCTGCTATCTGAGCCGCCGCAACTGACGTTCCGTCTGCTGTAACGTATGCTGAAGTGCTAGTAGTATCAACTACTGATACGTCTTCTCCAATAGCATATATGTCAACTTCTTCACCGAGGTTTGTGGCGGCACCGTTATTTGGATTCATACCAACATTAAATGTTGTATTCATTGCGCCTACTGTAAGTACACTATCTAAACCTGCTGGCGAATAGTTATCTACATCAAGTCCATCATTACCTGCCGCGGCAACAATGACCATATTATTATCTTCTAATTGTTTAAATTTGGAATCAATTAAACTATTTTTTGATGCTGTCCAACATGCAACCACTGTCTTTGTATGACTTGGTGTGTTTGCATTGTGGTGTACCTGAATTGCTTCTAAGGCATCTATAACATCTGCTACTGTTCCTGTGTAAGGGTTAGCATTCATCATTCTAACATTATGTAGTGTGGCATCTTTGGCAGTACCAATATTATCACCTACAATTAAACTTGCCATTACAGTACCATGACCGTCTGCATCTGCAAAGTCAGATCCAAAACCTGTGTATAAATTATTAACAGTACTACCTGCAAACTCATCATGAGTTGTATTTACACCAGTATCCAGTAAATAAATATGTTCTCCACTTCCTGTACTTTGTGGACTATATGCCACATGACTATTACCAAAATGATTACATAACATCTTTAAATGATTGGTATTAAATGCAGGAGTTACTACTCTTTCTGCATCTACTAATTCGCCGTATTTTTTTCCGCTAATTGCATCATATTGTGCTGTCTCGGCTGTGACTTTATAAGTCATAGCAAAACTATATGTTTTGGTTATGGTACCACCTGCGTCTGTAATTGCCGTTTGGGCCGCAGTTGCATCAGCATGTACTGACGAATCCATTTCAATTATGTACTGTGCCATTTTGTAAACTCCTAATTAAAAATAATTGATAACTATACTATACAATGTATTTATCATATTTTGCAAGATATAAGGTACTTAAATGAGTCACAAGTCAGAAACTAGTTTGGGCAAAAATCCAGGTGTTGAAATAAGCCTGGCTCAGGTTCCTTATGTAAAATTACATGCAGTCAAAACAGAAAAGACATACATTGAATGCATAGCAGATAATTTAAGTCACAGAGAAGATATAAACCTTGCACTAAGCGGTGGTATAGACAGTCAATTTTCACTACAATGTTGCTTAGAGTTAAATAAAAATATCACAATATATACATATAGGAGTTTCTGGGAAGGAAGTTTAATTAATGTAGAAGATGTTTACCTTGCTGAACAATTAGCAAAAAAATATAATCTAACACAACATGTTATTGATATAGATCTGTCTGACTTTTACAACACATTAAAACATTATAAGTATAGCACAAAGTACTTTAATGCTTCTCCACAGATATCTGTTCATTTTTATTTCATAGAGAGGCTAGTAAATGAGTTTGGCATTGATCATATTATGTTGGGCGGTGATGCACCATTATTTAAATATCCTGATGTTAAGACTGTTACTAATAAAATAAGACTAGCAGGAGAAACTTTTTATCAAGATCACATGGCACCTTACTACTTATTTTGTGACAGTCTAGATATAGAGTGTATGAGAGATATTGGCTTACATAGTCCTGAATCTGTTTATGCAAATTTTAAAAACAATCTAGATGTAGTAAAAAATAAAAACATATATATTGGAAGTGGCTTTGCAGGCCATATGCAGAAAACTAATTTCTATGATTATAAGTCAGAGTTCTATAAAAACATAATGCCAAACATGATCCCTCAAATTGTGGGAAACACTGGATTTGAAAACCTTAAGAAAATACTAGCAATGGAAACAGGTGTATATAACCAGTTTGATGTACAATACAGATTCCCACAGTCTGATCTAGTACCAGAGTTTATTAAGAACAGAAAAAATTTTATGACAGCACCAGAACAGATAGCAGACAGGATGAGAAATATACAATATAGTCCTGAAATTAAAGATTTATTTTTAGAATATATGGACTATATTGACAAAAATGACGTGCAATGCGTCAACAAATATTACTTCGAATTGTAAATCATTCAAAAATAACCTATTATCTATAGTATTCAAACACCGGTGTATAAATACACATTATAAAATGACATAAGTCATTTATATATTAGAAAAATAACCTCCATTACACAGATATGAAGAAGAACTTTTTTTGTTTGTGGTTAGTTTGCACCATCCAAGTGAACGACCATTTATACGGTGCTCTACGAAGTGTGAGGGAGATTACGAATTGGAGTATCACAGGTGAGCCGAAAACAAATTAAAAATTTTAGAGACAATATAGAGCTGTTAGCACTAGTGTCGATTTTTGTCAGTAGTATCTTTGCGATTACTCCTGGTGTATAATTAACAATAGAAGAAGAGTGACGAGAAATGACAGCAGTAGCATTAAAAATTATTGATAAGTCAGGCATATTTAAAAAAGTTCATCAAAAAGCAGAAGTACTTTGCTACACAATGCTTTGGGGATCTTGGTTCTTATGTCTAACACAATTATTTTAAAAATATAGGAAACACAATGAAAAAAATATCAGCATTATTAGTATTATTTTCACTATCATTACCAGCCTTAGCGGCTGAACATGTTGTGAAAATGCTTAATACAGGAACAAGTGGAATGATGGTTTTTGAACCAGCAGTATTATCTGTAAGCAAAGGTGACACAGTCAAATTTGTAGCAACAGACATGGCACACAATTCCGCTTCAACACTTATACCAGCAGGTGCAAAACCTTGGAAGGGTACAATGAGTAATGACATCTCAGTAACACTAGATACTGAAGGTGTGTATGTATATGAATGTACTCCACACAAAATGATGGCAATGGTTGGAGTAATTAAAGTTGGTAACGCAACTAATTTAGATGAAATTAAACTAGAAGCGGCAAAAGTAAAATCATCCTTTGTTATGAATAATGACAGATTGGACAATTATTTAGCAGAGCTATAATGGAAGAAGTTAAACTTTATACAGAAGCAACACCAGAAGAAGTCAGGCAATGGCAAAGTGGCCAAGACTTCTTTATGACAGGCGATTTTGACGCAATGAAATTGTTTGTTGTGGTACCAGCAATCATACAGGTTGTGGTATTTTTTATGATGTTGGCTGTAATGGGTTTAAATACATTACTGTTTTGATAAACGAAGCAATAAAGGCCGTCATGGGTGTGGGTAAACGTGGCGGTCAGTTTCATCCTTCCCCCTTGCGAATTATTCTATTCGCATTCTTAGTAGCAGGTATATTTTTAGGCACAGTTGCATTGTTACTTTTATTTGCTAGTATAGTAACAAGTTGACAATCGTTTAATATTGTGTATAATAGCACATTTAGATAAGTAGTGATATGGCTTTTGTAGTAGGTAGTCCATGTGTCGGATGTAAAGACACAAAATGCGTAGAAGTATGTCCAGTAGACTGCTTTTATGAAGGGCCTGACTTTTTGGTAATTAATCCTGATGAGTGTATTGATTGTGCTCTGTGCGAACCAGAATGTCCTGTAGAAGCAATTTGGAGTGATGACGAATTACCGCCAGAGCAGATACCTTTTATAGAATTAAATGCAAAATTGTCTGAGGTATGGCCAAATATAACTGAAACAAAAGAATGTATGGCACATAAAAGTCCATACTCATTAGAGGAAGCAATAGCAATAGTTGAGAAACATGACGAAGAAAGTTAAAAAGCCGTTAAGTAATACTACAAGATCACACTTGCAGTTATTTACTCACGACACTCCGTTCGGTCATAAAGTACAAAAGGATAAAACCAAGATAATACCACGAAAAGAAAAATACAAGGACAAACAAGAATGAGAAATATTTTTGCAATGAGTATGACCAAGTTTTTTCGTTTTATGGCAGATACTTTTTTTGCAAAAAGATATGGACACAGGGCAGTAGTATTAGAAACCGTAGCAGGTGTACCAGGTATGGTTGCAGGTATGATATTGCATTTTAAAAGTTTGCGTAAAATGAAAACTGGATACGGCCCTGATATTAGAGAAATGTTGGCAGAAGCAGAAAATGAAAGAATGCATTTAATGTTCTTTATAGCAATAGCAAAACCAAATTTGTTTGAAAGACTTTTAGTATTATTGGCTCAACTTATTTTTATGATATTTTATGCATTGCTTTATGCAATAGACTATAAAACAGCACACAGAATGATTGGATACTTTGAAGAAGAAGCAGTAAGAAGTTATACAGATTATCTAGCACTTGTAGAAAGCGGTGAGGTAGAAAATGTACCGGCACCTGAACTTGCAATTAAGTATTACAAAATGAAAAAATCCGCTAAACTATCAGATTTAATTAAATGCGTAAGAGCAGATGAGATGCATCACAGTGAAGTAAATCATAAGTACGCAGACGGAGATACTTCATATAGGAGAAAAAATGGTTGATGGTGTAATATTAGTAGCAATTGGTTTAATTGCTGTGGTTGGTATTTTTAATTTATTGATATCTGTAATTAGTAATACAGGTGGCACTAAAGGTATAGAAGACGAACCTTATTATGGTCGTAAGACTGGAAAAGTTTATACAGCCAAGAAAGAAAGGTCAAATTATATAGTTTAATTGATAAATACTACTATAATACACTATCTTAGTGTATAAAAGGAGTAACAAATGTCAGTTAAAGATATGTCATATCGCGAACGCGGTATATTAATTAGTTTGGTGGCGCACCAATGTTATTGTGAGCCAGATAAACTTTTAGACGCAAGGCCTGGTATCAGAAGTCTTGATCCAATTAAAAAGTTTTTAAATAAACCATTACCACCTACATATATAGATGTAGAAGGTGCTCAAGCCTATGTACTTAGTGATAAAACAGATGTAATTGTCGCATGTAGAGGCACAGAACCTACAGCACTCAATGACGTATTAGCAGACTTAAAAATGTTTCCTGTTAAGCACCATATTGCAGGTAGAGTACACAGAGGGTTTTATGCAGAGTATGATAAAGTTATACCTGGTATTAAAGATGCATTAGCCAAGCATAATAAGAAAGGCGACAAAACTGTTTGGGTAACAGGCCATAGTTTAGGTGGAGCAATGGCAGTATTAGTTGCGGCAGAACTTAAACCAAACGGTGGACTACATACATTTGGGCAACCAAGAGTAGGTAACAAAGCATTCTTGACAGCACTAGATGGCATTAAGTATTACAGATACAGAAACAATAATGATGCCGTAACGGCAGTACCACCATCATTCCTATTATTCAGACATGGTGGAATATTAAGATATATTAATACTTTTGGTAATATAAGACCGGCAACTTGGGCTCAACGTTTTAAAGATAAATGTAGAGGTCACTGGATGGCACTCAAATCATTCAATTTAATAGACGGCTTTGCTGATCACAGTATGGGTTTATATCATGATTACTTATATGGTATGGACGAAAACGGTGAGCAATTACCAAAATAAGGAAATATAATGAACTGGTTAATAATTTTAACACTTAAAAGTATCTTATCTAGCATTATAGGTAGTAGTTTTTATCAGTGGTTTAAGAATACAAAAATGGGTGTGTGGTTCCAAGTAAAGATGGATAACACTATGGAATGGGTAGCAAACAGATATGATTTAGAAATTGCTAGTCGTGAAGAAAAGTGGTTAGCACAATATCCATTACTAGGAAAAAGAATAGTTGATCTTGAAAAGGAAGTTGCAAACTTAAAGAAAAATAAATAAGCATATGGCTTTACAAAATATTGAAACTCAATGCTCTATTTTACTTAATGATGAAACATTATCTCCTGTAGCAAAACTTACAGGAGTTAATACTATTATTACTAAAATGTTCTCTAAAATAGAACTAGGTAACGAAAGTTTTGGCACTGACGAAGATGTTACTAATCTACTAACTGAATTAGCAAACAAAATACGATTAGTAATAAGACATTCTGCATGGGAAGGCACAGAATCCATTACATTTAAAACAGCAGTAAGTAAATACGAATTGCCTAAAAATCTTCTTGCAGAGTTAGAAGATGAGAAATGGGAAATGATAGAGTCCTGGATAAATCATGACAGAGACACTAACTGGAATTACTTAAATCTGATGCAATTAAATTTGTTATATAACTGGAAGGTTGATAATCAATTTGGCATGTCACCACAACACTACAGAATGTATGCAATACTTCTCACAATAATGAAACAAAATAAATTTAATGATGCTAATCAAATAAACTTAGACGATGTTAAAAACATTTATAAAAGTGAACAGCAAATACCAATGATGATTCAACGCATGTTAAATAAAGTTCACATACATATTCAAAGTTAATAAACATAAACATAGTTATAACACTAAACTATACATACGATAAATATATGCATATAATAATTTATAGGGTAACATAAATGTCGAACAAAACTCCGTATGAGATACGTTTAGATTTGGTTAGAGAAGCAAAAGAAATATTACAGGCTAAAGCAAAAAATCCTGAAGAAATGCCTACGACAGAAGAGGTATTATTGGAGGCGGAACGGCTTAACGAGTTTGTTTCAAAAAAACCATTTAGTGATAGATAAACTAAAGCACCAATAGGTGCTTTTTTTATGACTAGGCATTTAAAAGATAAATACAAATACATATAAATACATTATTATCACACACATAATATTCTAGATAACAAATAAACACACGGAGATATATTATGTTAGACCCACGAATAGACTTAGCAAATATGCTACATGAGTTAAGAGAAAAACTTAACCAAATCGAGATGAAACTTTGGGAAATCCCACATCATCAAGAACCAGTAGAAGAATACGAAGCAGTATTCACAGCACCTGCAGAAGGTGATTATTTACATCCAGCAACACCAACTCATCATAAACCTGAAGGCTTCAGTGATGCGGCTTATTGGGACGAGTGTTGCCAGTGTTGGATGGAACCTACTCAATGGGAATGGGACACATACAACTATTGTGACAATGCTAATGCATCTGTTTCATATGAATGTGAATCAAACACATGGGTAGAAGGCAGTGATTGGAGTAATGACTATGCTACAGAATGGCATGACTATGATACAACAACCACAGTCTTTGTTGAAGAAGACCACGGACACGAAGAAGTAAATGTAGAAGTGCCTGTTATGGAACCAGTACCAACTGAACCAGAGCTAGACGCAGATGGATTTCTTTTAGAGACTGAGGCTCCTATGGAAGAGGCTCCAGCACCAGAAATGGCACCAGAAATGGCACCAGCACCTGATATGGAACCAATGCCAGAAACTGAACCAATGCCAGAAACTCCAGCATCTGACATGGCTCATGACGAAGCAAACCCTCCAAGTTAATTTTTGACTTAAACAATTAGGGCGATTTATATCGCCCTTTTTCATCTATATTATTTCTATCTTTACTATAAATATTACCTGTAGGCTCGGATAGCTCAGTTGGCCAGAGCAGGGGTTTTGTAAACCTCAGGTCGTCGGTTCGAATCCGACTCCGAGCTCCAATAATAACGTTCATGAATAGATTTCAGAAACGTAACGTTGCAATAGCAACAGGATAATAAAATGGTAAAAGCAAAAGCAACCAAAAAACCAGTAGCAAAAAAAGTTACTAAAAAAGCAAAGACAACTAAGAAAGATAAGATCGTAGCAATTGATTTTGATTGGACTAAAGTTGGTGAGAACGTTCAAAAGAACGCAGAGGAAATTAGTGCAAATATTATGAAGAATGCTGAAACAATTGGCAACAATATTGCAAAAAACTCAAAAGCAGTAGGCGACAGGATGTCTGCATACTTAAATAGAAACCTTTAGTATTATTAAGGGGCGGTAGCTCAGTTGGGAGAGCGCCTGGTTTGCAACCAGGAGGTCGGAGGTTCGATCCCTCTTCGCTCCACCATATAAGGAAGATGGATGGAATTAAACAAGTTAAATTATGAATGGGATAATCAATTAATTGATCATGACCATGAAAAATATAATTGGCGTCAGTATTTTATAGATGCTGTACAAGAAAAATACCCACAAGTGACTGAACTTGAAAAATTACATGAAGTAATGGACCCAAATGAGATCAATGATTTTGTTTGGGACGTCCAACGCATCTGTAAAACAGAAGAGTTTGCTAGAAAGTTAGACGACTTTGTAGAGGACATTGCAAGACCTCGTTTAGGTGGTTCAGACTTTATGGTTCAGGATGTAGTTGGCGTAAGGGTAGTTATACCTAATCAAGCCAAGCATGGTAGAACATTAAATTTCCATCAGGGTATATGGTTTGGGCATGGCCCAGGTATGTTTAGTATTTGGAGTCCAATTACAGAGGCATGGGACTCTAATACTATGCAGATACTTCCTTGGCAACAAAGCAGAATGATAACACAAAAAACTTATGATGAGCAATTAAGTTATCAGGAAATACAAAAGTTATGTCTAGATCATAGTATTCCATGTACTGCATCTCCAGGACAAAGTTGGTTATTCCAACAAGGGCATTTACATGGTAATATTAATAATGAAACAGATATTACTCGTTGGAGTTTTGATACCAGAGTGTTAGTTAAAGGCGGCAATTACGGCAGACGTAGACCCGGCGGATATTTTAGATTACATGGAGAATATAGACAACCGTTAGACAACATTGATACAAATAAAACATGGATAAATTATATAGACATGAACAGTAGATTTTGTGAAACTACTCCTTTCTTTGTTACTAGTATGGTCATGCAACAGTTTTGTAAAGACGTTGGAATTGTACCAGCAGATTATCCATTAGAACTAAGTTTTTGTCATTGGGAGCCGATGTTGGAAGACTTTATTAAAGATCCAAATATTCATGGCATACTTTTTCCTAGTATATTAGGAATCACATACGATAAAAAGAGAAGAGATGAGCTTATTGATCTTGCATTAGCAAATAATACCGATCTTTTATTTGTTGACGAAAGGATATTGTTAAATAACGACAAGGAAAGAAAGTATTTAGATAAAATATTTGAATACATAAATGATGAAGAAGACCCAGACTTATTACTAGGACACACAAGATAAAAATGGCAAAGAAAAAACCAAATAAACAATCAGAAGCAGTAAGCAGAGCAAAAGAAGAAGATGTAATGTTCAATTTATTGGATTCTAAAGTAGAAATACCATTAGGACTACTTAGACAAAAACACATCTTTATTGCAACTCCTTGTTATGGAGGTCAAATTGGAGAGCCATATTTTAGAAGTATGATGAGATTGGCTATATTATGTAACAAGTATAATATACAATATACTGTTAGCACGTTAGCAAATGAAAGTTTAGTTACCAGAGGAAGAAACACACTTAATAGTTTCTTTATGGAAAACACCAATGCAACACATTTATTTTTTATTGATGCTGATATTGAATTTAATCCAGAAGATATTTTAAGAATGGTTGCATATGACAAGCCAGTTGTTGTAGGTGCATATCCTAAGAAAGCACTCAACTGGACTAGCATTATTGGTGCCGCAAGAGCAGATGAATCAGAAACAGAAGAAACAATTGAAGGACATAGTTCTAACTATGTTGTAAACTTTGATTTTGTAAAAGATAAAGACGGTAATAATAGTCCTCAAGTACAAATAGAAGACAACTTAGTAAAATTAAAAGACGCTGGTACAGGATTTATGTGTATTAAGAAAGAAGTTATTCAGCAAATGTTTGATAAACATCCTGAAATGAAGTATGTAAACGACATTAATGTAGATCAAAAGTTTGAACCCTTTATGTATGCATTGTTTGATACTATGATTGATCCAGACAGCAGAAGATACTTGTCAGAGGACTACACATTTTGTAGACTATGGCAGAACATGGGCGGAACAATTTACTTAGATCCGCGTACAGCACTTAATCACGTAGGACATTATACATTCCGTGGTAACATTAGAAAGTTATTTACTGGAGAGAACAATTACAGCAGGAAACAAGAGGTAACAAATGGCAAAACAACAACCTAAAAAACAAGTAAGCGATTCTGTAATTTCTGTATTACTACCTACAAGAGGTAGACGTGAGTTACTTAAAAAGAGTGTGGAAACTCTAGTAGACAAAGCCAATCAAAAAAATAAAATAGAAATACTTTTTGGTATAGACGATGACGATGTCGGTATACAGGAATATATTAAAGATGAATTGGCGCCTTATTTTACAGAGCATGATATAGAAGCAAGAGCAAGTGTATTCAAACCATTAGGCTACGATAATTTACATATCTACGTTAATACACTGGCAGGAGCGGCAACAGGCGAATGGTTATTCTTTTGGAATGACGACTGCTTAATGGTATCAGAAGGTTGGGACGATGTAATTAGGCAATATGATGGTCAGTTTAAACTGTTAGGGCCTAAAGATAATCATGAAGGCCATCCTTACGCAATATTACCTATTGTGCCTAAAGACTGGTTTATACTAATGGGCCATTTAAGCCAAAATCCACAAAACGATGCTTGGTTAAGCCATGTTGCATACATGTTAGATATTTTTGAAAGAATAGACTTTGAGTTTATTCATGACAGAGCAGACATTACAGGCAACAATGATGACGAGACATTCCAAAATAGAAAGTATATGGAAGGCAATCCAAGTGACCCTAAAGACTTTGGCCATGCAGACATGCAACAAGCAAGAGTAAGTACTGCGGCTAAAATTGCCTGGTATTTAGATAAAATTGGTAAACACTCAGACTGGTGGGACAAAGTTGTAGACGGAACGCAGGAGCCCTTTGAAAAAATGGTTTGGGCAGACGGTGTAAAAGGTGCAGGGCAACTAGCATCTGTAGAAGACAAACAAGAATTACCTGACGATACAATTATTTCCC
>Ga0206677_10003357_pt1 | contig 13516 bp, 11 predicted proteins | sample M130m12015metaG_FD_155475 | JGI IMG/M metagenome (GOLD analysis project Ga0206677, IMG submission 155475) | Ammonia-oxidizing marine archaeal communities from Monterey Bay, California, United States - M1 30m 12015 | ecosystem: Environmental > Aquatic > Marine > Intertidal zone | place: USA... | reverse complement strand
GTCGCGAGTAGTTCCCGAAATGTCACTTGTAATACTTCTGTTTTCACCAAGTAGACAGTTCATTAAGGTTGATTTTCCGACGTTCGGCCTCCCAACTAAAGCTATACGAAGCCCCTGTGTGTATGCCACACCCATGTTGTAAGATTTTAAAACCCTCTTAACCCTTAAGGTGTTGTTTTTAATTACTTTAACGTAGTTGTTAACATTTTCAAGTAGGTGTGTCTCTAGTTCTGAGATATCAAATTCAAACTCCAAAGAAGATAAAACAGAAAGAAGGTTTTTTTGTATTTCAAGAACTGATGAAGAGACTGACCCGGAGAGGTTTTTGTTCTGGTGTAGGGCTGCCTCTTCAGACTTTGAGTTAATTAAATCTCCCACAGCCTCCGCCTGAACAAGGTCTAGTTTGTTGTTTAAAAAAGCTCTTTTTGTAAACTCTCCTGGCTCAGCTATCCTTCCACCTAAAAAACACACCCTTTTTATAATGGAATCAACGATTACAGGGTTTCCGTGGCACGAGATTTCAACTACGTCCTCTCCCGTATATGAGTTTGGGTTTTTAAAATAGGTGAAAATTGCTTCATCTATTTTCTTTTTAGAGTGTATAAAAACAGAAGAGAGTACAGAAAGTCTTTCTGGTAGATTGATGTTTTTTTCCGCTAAACCAAAAGCTATTAACAGTGCCTTTTTCCCGCTCAACCTAATTACCGAAATACTACCTCGACCAAAAGGTGTTGCTTGTGCAACGATGGTATCATTGTCATACATTGTTATTTTGTTTTAATTGTTGAACTGGGGCTGTTTGGAACTAGTTTTTGCTGGAGGATTGTTAAAATATTAAAAAGAGTGTAGTAAAGGTTTAAACCTGAAGGAAAAGAATTAAACATTAAAAAGAAAAAACCCGTCATAAAATATTGCATAGTTTTTTGTTGTGGCTGTTGGGCTCCTGGAGTCATCATGCGCTGCTGAATAAACATCGAAATAACCATTAAGATAGGAAGAACAGAGATTTGATCTCCATAAATTGGGATTGTTAAAGGAAGATGTATTATTGTGTCGGGGGCCGAGAGGTCTTTTATCCACCATATAAAAGGCTCAGCTCTAAGTTCTATTGTGGTTCTAAACACTTGAAATAATGCCAGTAACAAAGGCATTTGAAGTAACATTGGAAGGCATCCACCCAGCGGGTTCACCCCTTTTTCCTTGTAAAGCTGCATAGTTGCTTGGTTGAGCTTTTGGGGGTTGTTTTTGTGTTTCTCTCTTAACTTGTTAATCTCTGGCTGTATTGTTTGCATCGCGGCTGTAGATTGATAGCTTTTCTTTGTTAAAGGATACACAATTAATTTTACCAGAAAAGAAAAAATTATTAAAACAAAACCATAATTAGGAACAAGTTTATGTATTTCTTTGAGGCAATATAAAACTCCTTTCGAAATAGGTCTTATAAATGACCACCCAAAATCCATAACCATATCAAGGTCAACGGAGAGTGTTTTTATTTCGTCGTATTCTAGTGGACCCAAGTAAAGAAGAAACTCTGACTTTTTCCCAGATTCCACAACAAAAGATGCATTGTATGTTTCATTTTCTTGAAAACTAGAAGAAAGAAGTGTTTTTTCGATAGCGCTAGGTTCGCTAGGTATTAAGGCAGACACAAAATATTTTGTCCTTATCGCAACCCAATCCGCAGGTCCATTAAATGTTTGTTCTTCGGTTTTACCAGACTTTACCTTTTGGTTTTCGAGCTCTCCGCCTTGGTAAACGTATGATTGAAAATATGTTTGGTCCCCAACAACGTCTTCTTCGGTGGGTGCGAGTCCACCAAACCAACCCAATTCGAGATCCCTGAAAATATTATTTCTTATTTTACTACAATCTACATGGACTTGAATTACATAAGAATCAGGTGAAAATGTTAGTTTTTTTGTAATTTTTTCTCCAAAAACAATAAGGGAGAATTCAAGCGTATGTTCTTCATCTAGAAATGGGGGTATGTACTCAGTCTCAAGCTTCCACGATTGGTTTACATTTATCGGGTTTCCATCAAGATCTTCAATAAAAAACAATAGGTTTTCACTTTTTAATCCAGAAAGAAGATCAACAGGTAGGCTATCGGCTTTAAAGTAGTTTTTTATGATAAAAGATGTAAGCGATCCACCGTTGACAGAGCTAACGGTAGCCTCATAGAGATTGTTTTCAATTTTTGTAATAGTCTCGTTATGCACAACACTGTGTATTTTCTCTGTCGTTTTTTCTTTTTCTCCGGGCAACAGGGTTGACGGTATAACTTTATCATTGACAGGGCCAGTTAATTCAGTGGGTTCGTTAAAAACTTCAATTTCTTCAACGTTTGAAGGTGGAGAAACAAGGTCCATATATTTAGGTGTAAAAATTAAAACAACTGAGATAAGTAAGAATGCAAGTAGTGTGTTTCTATCCATATTATTCCACCGGGTCATAGCCACCAGTATTAAAAGGGTGGCATTTAATTATACGAAAAATTATTAACTTAACTGAAGTCAAAAAGCTTTTCTCTCTCAATGCATCAATTGCATACTGAGAGCAGGTTGGGCTAAACCTACAACTAGGGGCAAATAATGGAGATAGTAGAAATTGATAGCCTCGTGCTAGTAAGTGCAAAAAAAATCGCAGTGTGCGATCAAGCGTATTCAAAAAAAGCATTAAGTCTTAATACTTTTATAAAGCTAAGCGTTTACGGCCCTTTTTTTCTACGTCTCTTTAAAACATTTCGTCCGCCAACGGTTGCGGTTCTAGACCTAAAGCCATGCTTATTTCTTCTTTTTCTTTTACTTGGTTGATATGTTCTTTTCATTTTCTTCTTTTGTTGTTGTATTAAAGCCCGGGAAAATACAAAAAGACTGGGTTCAACACAAAAATTAAATAGTTTTTATGTTATTGGGGGAAAAGTAAAGAAACTTTATTTTTTTGTTGACCTTAATAGCTCGACTTTACGTAATTTTTATATAGAAAACATATGTGGATAACTTGTGGAAAACAATAGAGGTAACCATGTTTCTTTGTGGGACTTGGTGTATGAAAAATTAAAAGAACTCCTTCCTGGGCACGCCATTAACACTTGGTTTGAGCCATTGGTTCCTATTGCAATAACATCTGATGAATTAGTTATAGAAGTACCAAACCAGTTCTCTTATGAGTGGATAGACTCCCACTATCAAAAAAACCTAATTGAGGCTATTGGAGTAGTAACAGACAATCAAATATCTTATCGTTTTATTGTTTCTGCAAAAGGACAAAAAAAACAAAAAGAAGAATCTGGGACTTTTGAAAAAGCAGAAAAACTGGTTCAACCAGCACCAAACAACCTTAATAAGGCTTATACTTTCAAGTCGTTTATTAAAGGAGCCAACAATGAATTTGCCAAATCAGCTGCACAGTCTGTTGCGGAGTCTCCAGGAAAAAACTCCTTCAATCCTTTAATTATTTATGGTGGCGTAGGCCTAGGGAAGACCCACTTAATACATTCTATTGGAAATAAAATACATGAAAAAGACCCAAGTTCTAAAGTTGTTATCGTCACAAGTGAAAAGTTTACACTAGACTTTGTTAACAGTTTAAGAAAAAATAGAACCATTGAATTTGCACAACAGTATAGAAATGCAGATGTGTTATTAATTGACGATATTCAATTTTTTAGGGGCAAAGAACAAACTCAAGAACAGTTTTTTCACACTTTTAACGTTTTACAACAAGCTGGAAAACAAATCGTTATGACAACTGATAAATATCCAGCAGAAATTAAAGGACTTCAAGAAAGACTGCTATCTCGTTTTCAATCAGGTTTATCAGTTGATATACAGCCTCCAAACTTAGAAATTAGAATTGCCATTCTATTAGAAAAAGCCGAACAGAATGGAATACGATTAGACTATAATATTATTGAATTCATAGCAAAACATATTAAAAAGAACGTTCGAGACCTTGAAGGTGCTATTATCAGAGTTTTAGCTAAATCATCATTAATGAATAAAGAAATAGATTTTCAGTTGGTTAAAGAAGTCATACGTGAAAGAATAGGTTCTAGTTTTAGTCCAGAATTAAGCATCGAAGATGTCGTAAAAAAAGTATCTGAAATTAGCAAAGTTTCAGAGATTGAAATTGTTGGTAAAAGCCGCAAAATGGAAGTTGCTGAAGCACGACAAGTTTCTATGTATTTATGTCGAAAAATTATAGGAACATCCCTTAACAACATAGGTGTTTACTTTGGTGGAAGAGACCATTCTACCGTAATACATGCTGTGAAAACTATCAACGATAAAATTAACAATAAAAAACACATTAAAGAACAAATAGAAGCCGTTAAACAAGAGTTAGATTTCTCTCTAATGTAATTTTTAAAAATCGCCTAAATAAACTTTGTTTTGATTAGAATTGTTATTTACTCTGTTTAAATTTCAAAAGGTACATTTTGTTATATTTTTCCTATAAAATATATTTTAATCGATATGGAGTTATGTTATGCAGAAGAGCAGTATTAATAAAGTTATAATAGTTGGTTATCTAGGTCAAAACCCAGAAGCTAGGTTTACCCCTCAAGGTACAGCCGTCACTAACATAAGTGTTGCTACAAAAGAATCTTGGAAGAATCAAAGTGGGGAGTTGCAAGAAAGAACAGAATGGCACAGAATTGATATGTATGGGAAGATGGCGGAAACTGCTTCTCAATATTTAACAAAAGGACAGCTTGTTTATGTAGAAGGCCGTCTTAAAACCGATGAATGGGACGATAAAGAGACGGGTGCTAAAAGAAGGGCAACAAAAGTGCAGTGTGATAGCTTTACTATGCTTGGGAGAAAAGGTGACTCCAACGGACAAGGTTCATCAATGTCATCGACAACATCATCACCGGCAGCACCTTCAGCGCCGTCAGTGTCATCTATGGACGATGATGATTTACCCTTTTAATGTTTAAAAGAGATATTAAAATGTCAAATGGTTGGAAAAGAATATCTAAATAAATTTCACCCAAAGCCGACTTTTATTAGAAGGCAAGTTGGATATATTGCACTGCTTCTTGGTTGTATTGTTGCAAAGATTGTTGTTCGTGGAAAATGGCATTTACCCAAAAAGAATGGTTTTATAATTGCGTCTAACCATTTTAGTATTCTAGACCCACCGTTTTTTAAATATGCTATTCAAAAACCAATAAACTTCCTAGCTGCAAGTGATCAAGAAGTAAATGGTGCTTTTGTATGGGCGCTACACCTTTATGGTTTTATTCCGATAGACAGAGAAAACCTTGCACCTTCAACTATTAAAAAAGCAAAAAAGGTGTTGAAAAATGGAGAAATTTTAGGAATTTTCCCAGAAGGAACGACAACTTCACCCGTTTTAAAAAAACCTAAAAATGGGGCAGTATTTCTGTCAACGGTTGAAAAAGTTCCAATCGTTCCAATTTCAATTTATGGTGCAGAAACGATCTGGCAAGATATTTTTAAAGGAATTAGGCCAAAGGTATATATAAATATCGGAAAACCTTTTGGGCCGTTCGACATAAAGGGTTCCAAAAGTGAAAAATTAATTAAAACAGAGACAGTTGGGTCTGAAATGGCTGCAAGGATTGCATCGCTATTACCTCAAAGCAAAAGAGGAGAGTATAAAAATGATATTAGAATCAAAAAATATCAAAGAGAAAATAAGATAATTCCAGTAGACGCTAAAATTAGTCCCTATTATGACCCGTTATTATAAAATATATACCAAATAAAATAAAGCCACCTCCTATTACAGCTTCTAATGGGAGTTCCTCTGAAAAAAGAATATAACCAAAAACTGATGCTATTAAAGGTTCACCTAGGGGTACTGAAGCTACAGCTGTTGGTGATAAAAACTTTATTGAATAATTTAAAAGGTTGTGACCCAAAATAGAGGGAACAAAGCCTAGAAAAACAAGCCAGATAAACTGTTCTTTTTTAAAACCCAAAAGGTTGTCTCCTGTAAGCAAAGCCAATAAAGCGATTGTGATTGAAGCGATAAAAAAGAGCGTTCTTCCATAGGTTGTGTTTTCTGTATTTTTTCTAATTTTTGCTGCGAATATATATGTTACCGCAATACACATCCCGCTTAAAAGAGAAAGAATGTTTCCATATAATAATTTTTCGTCGAGATTTATGTTTTGTCCCTGAACAATTAAAAGACCAACTGTTGAAATACCGAGGCCCCAATAAACTTCTTTCTCAAACTTTGTACCTTTTAATAAAGCTACAAGTGTCGTAAAAAAAGGCCCTGTTGTTGCTAATAAAGTTGCATTTGCAATAGAGGTGTTTCTCACCCCAAGAAAAAAGAATGAAAAATGAAGACCAAGACTTATTCCTGCGATTAAAATCCTTTTTTTATTAGACTTTGACAAAAAAGTTGGTTTTTTTGATAGGCTATATACCCATAAAAAACCACTTGCAAGAAGCATTCTCCAAAAAGCTAGCGTTAAAGCGGGGACGGTTGCTACGTATCTAATGACAAGAGAGGTTGAACTCACCGATATTAAAGCAATTATGAGGAAAAGATAAAGTTTAGTTGAAAAATCTTTATTCTGGGAAATCATTTAAAATAGAAACAATACAAGAAGTTAATTTCTTTGCATAAGGTATATGTAAAAATTCGTTTGGCCCATGCGCGTTTGACTCTGGTCCTAATACACCTGTTATTACGAATTGTGCTTCTGGAAATTGATCTCCAAGCATCGCCATAAAGGGAATAGTTCCACCCTCACCCATACTACATGGAGGGTTTTTGAAATAAGTATTTGAAGCAGAACTTATTGCACTTTTAAGCCAAGAAGACATTGGCGGTGCGCTCCAACCTGAAGCAGGCTCTTCAAATTCCATTGATACTTTTGCATTATAAGGGGGATTACTAGTAAGGGCTTTTTCAAGAGCTTCTTGAGCTTTATTTTGGTCAACCAATGGTGGAATTCTCATTGAGAGCTTTAAACTTGTATAAGGTCTTAAAACATTACCCGCATCTTTAGAACTCGGTAAACCATCTGCACCAACAACAGATAAAGCCGGTTTCCAGGTTGTTCTGAGATGGCCTTCTATAGGATTATCTGTGGAAGGAGCAATAGGAAAATCTTGATGGTCTTCTAAAATAGCAACCAATTGTACTACACCATCATTTATGTGTGTCGGAATATCTGTTTTTAATTCGTCTAATAGAATTTCACCAGTTTTTTCATCTTCTATTCTTGATAAAAGTTGTCGTATTATTCTAAAAGATGAAGGTATATATCCACTTATTCCAGAGTGCATACCTTCATTAAGAACTTCAACCTTTAGCGTTCCACCAATTAACCCCCTCAAAGAGTTTGTTGTCCAAAAACGTTTGTAATCTTCTGTCCCAGAATCTAGACAAACAACTAAATTTGGTTCACCAATTAAATCAGAACAAAGTTCCATATAGTGTGGAAGGTCCGGAGATCCGCTTTCTTCACAAAATTCAATTAAAATCAAAACCCGCGGTAAGCGACAATTGTTTTTTTGTAATGTTTTTATGGCACAAAGCGATGCAAAAAGAGCATACCCATCATCCGCACCACCACGACCATAAAGTTTTTCATCAACCAACACAGGCTTCCATGGACCCTTATCATTATCCCACCCTTCCATTTCAGGTTGTTTATCTAAATGGCCATACATTAAAACATTACCACTCTTTTCACCAGGTATATCAACTAAAATTATAGGCGTTCTTCCCTCTGATTCTTTAATTATTAAATTGGCATTTTTTGGTAAATGTTTCTTTGTCCAGTCCGTGGCAAGTTTAAGAACCTTATCCATATGTCCATTCTTTTTCCACTTTTTATCAAAAGAAGGAGACTTATTTGGGATTTTTATGTATTCAGTTAGTGTTGGGGTAATATGAGTGTCCCAAAAGGAATCTACCTCAAACTGAATTTTCTTATTGTCTATTTTCATATTATCTTAACCTGTTGTGTTTTTATATAATCTTAGAACATCTCTTTAAATACTTTTTTATTTGATTTGCCAGAATGATGTGTTTGCATATTAACCTGAGAAAAACAGTATATTTATTCAAAGCAATTAAAACATCACAGTGTAAAATTAACACCTGTGAAAACAGAAGGGAAAAATAAAAACTTAAATTGTTTAGGTTAATTTTTGTTTTTATTTATTTCTCGAACAACTTTTCTTTGTAAAAAATTTTTAAAAAAAGTGTTTAAAAAAGGAATAAAACTTAGTTTTTTAGGTACATAGATTGTCTTTTTCTCTTTTTTTATACCATCTATAATACTTTTCACACAATAATCTAAACTAACCGATTGACTTGTATGTTTTCTAGATTCATCTTTATGTTTTTTTCCATCAGCCCGGAAAGAGTTCCCTCTTAAGTTTGTCCCTCTTATCCAACTCAAAACAGCTTCTAATATTGTAACCTCTCCTTTGTTTTCCATTGAAATAGTTTCTAAAAAACCATGAAGAGCATGCTTAGAAGCAACATATCCAGAATGATTTGGAAAACCCATAAGAGCTTGAGCTGTAGAACAACTAATAATTTTACCCTTTGATTCTTTCAAAAAAGGGATTGCGGCAAAGCAACAGTTTACAGAGCCAAGGTAGTTTGTTTTCATAAGGTCTGAAAAAAAGCTTGGGTCCGTTATTTCATCAAACTTCGCCCACATACTTATACCAGCATTTAAAACTAAACCATCGATTTTCCCAAAATTTTCAACAGTTCTATCTATTAAATTTTGACATTGCTTTAGATTATTTATGTCTGTTTGAACGTAAATGGAATCTCCACCAGAAGTATTAATTTCTTCAGAAACAGCTTTAAGTTTATCTTCTGTTCTAGCAGCACAAACAATTTTAGCACCCTCTTTTGACAGCTGCTTAGATAATTCTTCTCCAATACCTGAGGAAGCCCCCGTTATAATGAACACTTTATTCTCTAGAAGCATATATACATAAGACTAATCGTTTACAATATTGTTATCTACGCCAAAAATATTTTTCGGATCCTGATCTTTTTTAATTCCCTTTATCAAAGAGATACTGCCATCAGAAATTGTATCTTTCATAAAGTCTTTTCTTAGTTTACCAACTCCATGATGGTGTGATATTGATCCACCGTTTTTTATAAAGTTAGCCCTCATAGCATACTCAATCTCGGTAAAAACATCTTCGGGCCGATCTATTCCATCGTAACACATTGCAATTGTGTTGTACATGCAAACACCGGTATGATATATTTTTGAAATTCGTGAAGTGAAAAACGGCTTGCCAGGAAGGTTATGTTTTTTGTGTAGTTCGTTTAAGAGTTTATGGGCTTCCTCTTTTACTTGATTTATCTTAGACCAGGGAACGGAGGTTTCCATGGTTTCACCTAAAATATTTTGTGTAAAGATCAGTTCTCTTATATAGGCAATTACCATTGTTGCGAGGTATCCGCTTTTTCCAGTACTCTCACCGGCAACAAAACCATTATGTTTTTTTGAAAGTGATTTTAAGTTTCTCAACTGTTGTTTCACCTCTTGAGAAGAACCTTCAATTTTAAATGTAGCAGCAGTAAACTTTTCAGGGTCAAACTTTTTTATATTAAAAAGATAGTATTTAGTTAATTTGTCAAGAAACCCGCCAAACCCCACCTTCTTTTCTTTTAGAGAACTACCTAACCTAATTTGAAGGTTATCAGCTAGTCGGGAGCTCGCTGGAACCATGTTTGAATGATATAAATCGTACATAAAGGAAACGCCACTTTCCCAGCTATAAAATAAAATAGATTCATATGTGGACTTTTTTGGTAGCCGATGGACTTTTAAGGTTGCCTTTGTTATTATTCCAAGGTTTCCCTCTGAGCCGAATAAAAGGTTTTGAGCTTTTATTCCAATTGAAGCTCTTGTTAACGGTTCTATTTGATTTATAGTTCCAGTAGGTGTAATCATTGTTATGTTTTGAACAATATCCTCGATATTTCCATATCTATGTTTTTTCATACCCGCGGCATTGGTAGAAATCCATCCACCTACGGTTGAGAACTCATAGCTATCTGGTTCATGCCCAGCGGTTAGACCTTTATCGTTAAGTTGTTTTTCTAATTCTTTTCCAGTTATACCAGAATAAACAGAGACCAAGAGGTTTTTTTCATCAATACTTTCAACTGAGTTCATCCTTCTGGTATCCACCGAAACAATCATTCTGTTTTCTTTTTTTGGTGGCCTTAGTGCGTTTGTTACATTTGTGCCACCACCATAAGGAATAAGACAAACATTATGTTTTTTTGCAAGTTCGACCAAGAGAACTGTCTCTTCTTCATTTTCTATATAAAAAACTAAATCTGTGAATTTTTCTAGTTTATTATAAAGAACTTTATATACTTCGTCTGTGGAGTGTTGCCCATGACTATGAAGAAGACGTTCGTTATCTTCGATAGAGTACCTGTCTTCGTCAAAAGTTTCTTTCATTTCTTTCATAAACATTTCGTTAATGTTCGGTTTTTCGATATATTTTTCTTTTAGCTCTTTAACTTTTGGCTCTTTTTCTATTTCTACTCCAAGTATACTTTCAACGAAAGGAATAAAGTTCGTTAGTTTTTTACCACAAACAGGATATCGGTTACCTGAGAAGGTTACTGCTTTATCCTCTTCTATGATAAAAGCGGAATCTTTATAACCCCATTTGTGTCCCCAATTTTCATCATTTACACCAAAAAACTTCTTCTTATCACTCATATAAGGATCTCGCTTTGTCTTTAATTTTTTGTTCAAGTTCTAATGTCATTTTATCTACAGCTTCAGAAATTTCTTCTTTTGAGGGCTTATCGCTGTTCAAAAATGATTTAGGGTATATAGGTTCAAGAATGTAGACAATAATTTTAGAAGGTTTCATCAATATTTGGTCTTTTGGCCAAGCTTTATGCGATCCAAAGATAACGGCTGGCAAAATTGGTTTATTAAGGCTAATGGCAAAGCTGGAAGCCCCTTTCTTAAATGTAGTTATTTTTCCAGGTTTTCCTCGAGTACCTTCAGGAAAAAAGATTAAACATCTTTTATTATAATCCATAAACGACTGACACAATTTAAGAGTATCTTTTATCGAAAGTTCGCGCACCCCGTTTATTTTGCGATCTATTGGAATTAAGTTCATTACAGTGTTTATTAAAATTTTTCTTACCCAACTATCAAACCAGTAATCTTTTGCTGCAAGCATTCCAAAATGATTAAAGCTTTTTTGTGCAGAGGCAGATAAGAGAGCTACGTCCATATGGCTATTGTGATTGCTACAGAAAACATATGACGAGTCTGGAATGTTTCCACGTCCGTACACTTTTAAAGGTGTGTAGAAAATAAAAACAAACTTACTGTATAAGTAAAAAGCTGTTTTCCAAATTTTAAAATAGAAAGGTTGACCCCCCAGTAAATACTTATACTTGGGGTTTTCTAATACTCCCATGAAAGAATTTATTTTCTTCCATATTTCATGTGTGCATCCGTCCAAGTGTGTGACCCGATAGCACAAATCAGAGAAATCTCCAGAGCCAATGCGGAACCAGCAATTATTTCTGCTAGTTTTCTTGAGGAGTGCTCTCCTTCTTTACAACCAAGAAGTTCTAAGTTTTTATTTTGCATTTTAAGTCGGGTTCCACCACCAACCGTTCCAACAGTTAATGAGGGAAGAGTTAGTTTGAATTTTAGTCCCTCCTCTCTTTTTTCTACTCCAATATGGGCAATACTGTTTTCTGCTACGCATGCAGCATCTTGGCCGGTCGCTAAATAAATAGCTGTTAATGCATTAGATACGTGCAGTCCGTTTCCATGAGTTCCTGCCATGCTAGATACAATGGGGAAAAAGCTCCAGGAATCAAATAAAATATCAGGATCCATTTTTAAAACTCTTTTCATAACACTGTTCTTAATAGTTGTTTCTGCCGTAACCGCATGTCCGCGACCGAGAAGCATATTTCGAACAGAGGCTTTTTTATCACTATTTAAATTTGATTCTAAAATATAATTCTGATTTGTTTTCTTCTGAATAAACTCGCAAGCTACCTGGGCCGCAAGCGTAACCATATTTTGCCCAGCTGCGTTGCTCGTGTTTAATACAATATCAAGTATTACATAATTTTGTACTGTATATTGATCTATCCTTAACACTTTACCGTGGCTTGTAGTGCTTTCGGCAACATTTATAATTTCTTTTTCGTTGGCTTTCACCCAGTTCTGAAACTTCATGCTTTCGTCTATATTGTCAAAAATAAAAACTGGAGCACGAGAAAGCTCTTGTCTAAAGTGGCGTGCAACAGTCCCACCGCTAATATTTGCAGCATAAATACCACGATTCATTGACATCGACAAAGTTCCTTCAAGAGTACAAAGAGGAATACAAAACTCACCCTGAGCATAAGTACCATCTAGAGAAAGCGGTCCGACAACAGACATAGGAACCTGCATAAAACCAACATGGTTTTCAATAATTCCCTGAAGGTCTTCTGCGTTATCCCGACTTGTGTCATCAATTTCTACACCAGAAAACTGTTTAACCCATTCTTTTCTAGCATCTGTATCTTCTTGCTTGTAACCCCTGGGTATAGAAACATTTCGTTCATTGTTTTGATCAGACATATTTAAGTTTTTTCTTTGATTTAATTAAAAGTTAACATTTATCGATTCTTTTACCCAACAGAGCACTTCACGATATATAAATATACAGGAATGAATAAAGATTTTCCAACATAAATACGGGTCATAAAAAACAGTTTCAAGGTTTAGAATTAATGCTATTACCTTTTGTTTTTATTTCGACTTTTATCAAAAACAGGTTCTCCTGTTTCTGGGTTAAACTCTACACCTGAGGACGTTTTTTTAATAGGGGTTCCTGTTTCTGGGTCAAATTCTAACGCTGGGTCTTTTCGCGGTTTTGGCAGTGGAGTAAGTTGATTTGCTTTTTTTAAACTAGTGTTAAAAAAGTTGAAACCCAAGCTAGCGCTTATTGTAGGGTATTTGTTTTTCACACCAATATTATGCACCCCTTTTAAATTAAAAAACTTAGAACTAAGTAGAGAAGCATCTATTTGAAGAATAGTAGAAGTGTTCATTCCAAAAAGGCTAAAAATAGAACTAAAATTTTCTATTCCGAGAGTAATTCCAACCCCTTTCATTAAAAAATTATAAGAAACTCCTTCAAATCTGTACTCCGGTAATTCCTGCGAACCGTAGGTAAAGATACTGTGTAACCCCCCATAAAAAGGGTTTTTCTTAGACGTTGTTGTCTTAATGGATTGAATTGAATGAATCGCGGTACCAACTTCAACATTTTTATTTAGTTCTATATTTATTCCAGCTTTGAAGGGTCTCAGGTTTATTGAATTTATATATTTTTTGTACTCGAGACCAACATGCCACGTGACGGCCTCGACCCCTGCACCAACTCCACTATACAAACCAGCTTCTGAATTTTTATATCCCCTTAATATTGACAACTCCCCCCTTAAGCCAGCTAGTCCGGTATTGACTCTCCTCCAACCT
>Ga0206677_10003356_pt1 | contig 13517 bp, 11 predicted proteins | sample M130m12015metaG_FD_155475 | JGI IMG/M metagenome (GOLD analysis project Ga0206677, IMG submission 155475) | Ammonia-oxidizing marine archaeal communities from Monterey Bay, California, United States - M1 30m 12015 | ecosystem: Environmental > Aquatic > Marine > Intertidal zone | place: USA... | reverse complement strand
CTTTAATATCTTCCACAAAATAATAATACCCTTTATTTATATTATTTACCTTTAAAAATACCATTTTTCCAAATGTTGATATCAAACCAAAATTTTCAGCGACATAATTTGCCGCAAAAATAGTTGGGTCTACTTCTTCACCTTTTATCAACTTGAATCTTCTTGCATTCTCATAAAAACCAGCACCATTATTAATTTTAATTGAATAGGAATATTTATTATTAGCATAATGATTGTCATCGGTTCCATGAAATTTTAAATGTGATTCATAGATTTCTCCATCAATATTTAGGGTTGCACTAACCCACTTTTTTTTTATTGGTTTTGAATTTAAATGTTGATTTAATTTTAAAATTGAACTATCAGAAATTGTAAGATATATATAATCGATATTTAATAATGGGTTATTAAATGATTTGTATAATCCATATAAATCTGTTTTTTCTGCAAATGTGTGAGTTAGGTTTAATAAACTTAAGTTAAAATACTTGTTCAATCTATAGTCAATATTATCTCTAAAATATTTATATGATTTATCATTGTGATAAAGGATAATTGTGAAAATTAATATTTGAATAAAAATTAATAAATATTTATATTTTTTTAATCTTGAAAAAAACATCTCTTTTTACTTAATAATTTAATAATTAACTACTTTAAGCCTACATATTACTAATAAGTAACTCTGTAAAAGAAAAAAGATTTTTAGATAAAACATCATAAGAAATATTAATACTTTTTCCTATGTAGACAGTCTTCATCCCAAGCCTTTCCCCAAACTTAATATCTGTAGAAGAATTTCCAATGATAACTGACTTATTAAAATCAATTTCCTTAAAATCTATTTTTGCTAAATCCGCCATTCCGGTTCCCGGTTTTCTTAAATTTGATTTTGAGATTTTCAAATCTGGGGCATAATAGCAGGCATCTATTCTACCACCAAAACTTTTTATCTTTTCAATCATATGATTACTAATCTCATTCAGTTTATCCATCGTCATTATCCCTTTCCCTACTCCTTGTTGATTTGAAACAATAATTATTCTTGGAAATATTTTAGATAAAGTTTTAAGTGACTCTAAAACACCATCAATAAACTTAAATTCTTCTATATTTTTTATATATGATTTATTTTTTTCTTTATTAATTACACCATCTCTGTCTAAAAATAACGTCCAATCACTATTGATTTTCCAATTGCTTATTAATCTTTCACTCATTTCAATATGTCAATCATTTTTATTTTGTAATTCGAAGTACTTTTTCCATGGCTTCTATCAATGAAATATAACGGAATATTTAATTCATTTCCAGTAATTATTCTATTTTTATAATCATCACCTAAGAAACGAATATCAATTTTCAAAGTATTCAATAAATCTAGTAGTTCGTCTTCAGAACTGTAGGTTAGTAATTTATCGATATACTTACAAGACTCTAGAATCATCAATCGATCTTTAAAACTATAAAGAGGTTTATTTTTTCCTGGATTTATTTTATAATTAATATTTTGACACTTATTTAAAGCTACAATTAAATAATCGCAATTTAATTTACATTCATTCAACATCATTACATGACCAGCGTGATACATATCAAAGACACCACAAACAAATCCTTTTTTCATTTTAAAATTTAGCTTAATTACAAATTAATTTTATTTATAAAATCTTCAATTTTGATTAATGGTTTCCAACCTAATGTCTTATTAATCTTTGTGATATCAGCAAAAGTTATTTCAGATTCACCTTCTCGTTTATTAATAAATTGAAAATTATCTCCATTTATCATTTTTGCTAATTCAAGAATACTAATAGTCTCACCAAGTCCTACGTTAAAAACTGTATTTAGTATTTTAGGATGAATTGCTGATAAATAATTAGCTTTTGCTAAATCAAGTACATGTACAAAATCTCTTTTTTGTTTACCATCTCCAGTAATTTGTAATAATTTTCCTTGAATTTTTCTATTTATAAAGATACCTACGACACTACTGTATGCATTATCTTTATTTAACGGATTAAAGCTTCTATCACCAAAAGGATTAAAGTATCTTAATATAACATAATTCAATGGAAATCTTTTAGAAATAAGTTCTAAATATTTTTCAAATTCAAACTTTTGGAAGGCATAAGGACTTAAACAATCAATTTTCTCAGTTTCTGGTGTAGGGATTAGATTAGGAGTTCCATAAACTGCACTTGACCCACTAAAAATTAACTTTGGATAATGATTATCTTTGATCATTAGTTCAATTAAATGTATTGATTGATTTAAATTAGTATCTAAATGTTCATTTATTCTAGTAAAGCTTGGTTGTATTCTTGGAAGTGCAGCTAAATGAAAAATTACATCGTAAACTTTCAAAGAAGTTAAATCTTTACACGGTTTTTTATAGAAACTGAAACGATCCTTTTTCAACAAATGTTCAATGTTTTTTACTGAACCAGTACTTAAATTGTCTACACCATCAATTTCCCAATTTGTATTTTCAAATAAAAAGTCAAGTAAATTTGAGCCAATGAATCCACATACTCCTGTTATTAATACTTTATTAATTTTCATACTTTAACTTTAGTAACATAATCATCTAATATTGCATGTAATATTACCTGATGAAAACATTCTACCACACCGTAATTTTCAATATTTAAGTAAAAGTTCTCGTTTCCGAGAGAACGTAACTTATTATCTTTTTTAAAACCGCTAAGTGTTAGAACTTTCCCATATTTAGCATGTGCTTTTTCTACAGCATTTAAAATATTTTGTGAATTTCCAGACGAAGAAATAGCAATTAACAAGTCATTTTTATCAAAATAAATTTCCAACCATTCACTAATTGCATTTTCATATCCAAAATCATTTGAAAAACATGTAATTAGAGATGGATCGGAAAATGAAAATGTTTGAAATTTTGCAATTTTAGCAAAATCCTGCATCATATGAGAACATATTGAATTTGAACCTCCATTTCCAATAAAAAAAATTTTTTTTGTTTCATTCAACAGTTCAATGGCTCCTTTAAAAACTTCATTAAATTCAGAGCTATTAAAGTATAAATTATAAAAGTTATTATAGGTATTGATTTGCATATTTCAATAAATTTTCTTTTGTTACTGATTTTTCATTACAAACCCAATTTGTAGTTAAGCTTGCAGCAAGAGATGGAATAAATAAAAAATCATTTATTTCATTATTAATTGAAGAAAGTAAAGATGAAAAGGCAAAAAATGTATCTCCAGCACCAATTGTATCAATTACTTTTGATTCAAAAACGGGGTTTTTAATAACGTATTTACCTTGACTGTAAAATGATCCATCTTTTCCTAAAGTTATAAATAAATTATCTGAATTAATTTCATAATTAAATATTTCTAAAACTTCTTTTTCAGAACAATTTTCTAATTTTCTATTTATTTGCAAACTAGCTTCTCTCAAATCTAAGCAAACACTTCTTTTATGATGATTTTTCCATTTACTTAATCTATTAAACCCAAAATTATTTGAATTAGTTTGACACATTAAATGAAAACTACCTTTAATATTCAATTTATCACAGAAACCATGTCCAAAATCAGCTAAGATTACTAAATCATAATCGTGGGTATCGACTTCAATACTTACAAAATCGGAGTTGTTAATTTTATTTAATTCAATGTGTTTTTTATTACCGTCTCTATCGACAAATCTTGTTTTAACAATCTCTCTATTATTATTAGTTATTACATCAATTGAATTTACAAAATCTTTTAAATGACCAATAATTGCACCAACACCTCCGATTTGTGATTTAATTGGAGAGTTTGTATATTTAAAAACGGGACAAAAAGATTTCATAGATTGACCTTCATAAATAACTTCTATGAATTCATCAATAATAGTTTCACCAATCACCAAAACTTTGAAGTCTTTAGATTTATCTATAAATTCTTTTATTAAGTTAATCATAATAACTTTTATTTAAATTTGTGACTTATCCTCAAGTAAAGTTATCCAAAATTCTTCAATTTGTAGAATAAAAGATTTTGGATTATGAACTTCTTTTATAAGTTTCAAACTTTGATTTTGCATATTGATTTTATCATTATTAGATAATAGAATATATTTTTTTATTTTCCTTGCTAATCCTTTTGGTGTGTCTTCTGAAAGTAGATATCCATTTTTATTATCTTTAATCATTAAATTTGTTTGCCCTACATTTCTTGCTATTATTGCATTACCACTTGCCATAGCTTCCATCATACTTAGTGAAGGGAAATTTTCGAAATCTTGAGTTGAAATAAAGCACTTAGATTTTGAAAAGATATCAGCTAAATCTTTAGAATATTGTCTATGTATAATATCATCTAAATTCATTTCTATTATCATATCGTCAATCGTTTGTGATAAATTACCATCCCCAAATAAAAAAAATTGCCATTCTGTTAAATCTAATGTTAAATCATTACGTAAAATTGATACAGCTTTAATAAACCAATCAGGTCTTTTTTGAAAATGCATTCTACTAGCAAAAACAATTATATTCTTTTTGATATGATTAGGTTTAAATTTATGAGTATCTGTAAATCTAGAATTAATGTTTTTTTGTAAAGGATTCCAATTGTAAATTTTATTTTCCAGACTAAACTCAATAAATTTTTGATACCATGAAAATACACCCTGAAATTTAATTTTATTAGGTTGATAAATGTATCTTTCATTATATATAGCTGACCTGATGTCATTAATATTATTTAGTATGTAAGGGATTTGACAGTCAACAATATTTAAAATCTTAATTGTATTATTTCTTTTAATGCTCATCAACCTATCAAAATCTTGTCGACCATAATTAGCACAATGTAAAATATCTATTTTAGATTTTTTTAATTTTAATCTAAAATCAATATTCTCACCATATTTTTTAAAACGATTTGATAAGTTTTTTAAAACAATAATATTATTAGCATCTTTTAGCTTATCTAAACTCTTCAAGGTATTTAAAGTCATTTTGTCACAGCAAAAAAAAAGTTTAAATTTTCTGTTTGGATAAGATTGATAAATTGAAAAAAAATCCGCAAAAAATCTTTCAGCTCCTCCACCTCCATCTATATTCTGTACACCTGTTAAATAAATAGCTACGTTCTTCATTAAAAAATTAGAGCTTAATGTTTAGGACATTAATTAACAAAAAGGATAATGCCAATTGAAAAAAGAAGAATTAATTAAAATTTGATATAAAAATTTTCTGTGATAAATTCTTTTTGTAATTGGAAAATCTTATTAAATAAACGCCTTCATTAAAATCTGAAACATCAATATTGTTTTTAAAATTATTAGAAACTTTCAATCTTCCTGATAAATCTATTAATTCAACCTTAGTAAAATGGTTTAGACTATTTGGAATTATTAATCTATTACCAACTTGTGTTACCTTATTTTTAATGTAATTATCATTCATGATATCTGAAGTAATTAATGGGTTTATAATTGTTAAATTTTTCTGAAAAACATCTATACACGTACCTATAGAATCATTTTTTGCTGTTAGTTTAATATTGTAGACACCTTGGTTTATAAAAGTATGATTTGTGTTGAAATCGTTTGATGTTGTTCCGTCGCCAAAGTCCCATATATAATTCAGCGCATTAATCGAGTTATTTCTAAACAAGACATTTATTGAACCTGAACTATCAAGATACACTGTATCTGAAATATACGAAAAGTGTGAAATTAATTCATCAGGTTGAGTTATTATAATATCATGATTATTTAAGGAACATGAATTTGAATCATTAGTAGATAAATTATATACTCCTGCATCTAAATTATTAAAAGCAATAGTGTCAAATGCAGCGGTTATAGAGTCAATAATTAAACCGTTAGAATCAATTAAACTAAATATACTTCCATTAATTGGCCCAGAAATTAAAATATTAGCACTGCTATCATTAAAACATGTAGAATTTGAAACATTAATATCATAACTAACATCAATATTTAATTTAAATCTAGGTGACGGTGATGATGAATCACTTGAAAAAGAATAAATACTATCACTTCGTAAATCTGTAATTATTCCAGTATGCAAGTCTTCGAGTTTAATACAAGAGCCAATCATAAATTGTGAAATATTTTCAATATTTAGAGTGTAAATGCCTTGTGCATAACTTCCAATAACAACATCAAAATAAACATCTTCGCTAAGATTATTATTAATACAAGATCTTTCTAAAAAATTTTGTTGATTATCTAAGAAATAAATTGATGGTGAATAATCAGGATACATTGAAAACATTTTATGGCAATCCTCACCTAAATCATAATTATTTGAAAAATTATTATCGGCAAATAACCTAGCTTGATCTTCATAATCATTAACATCTCCAGAAACTTTTATATTTAGGTGTCTGTTGACACCATTGATTGATTTATAAAATTGTGAATCATTTGTTGTTAATTGATCTAAGTCAAAAGTTAAAGTTTGATCGGATGAAGATGTTGACTTAAAAACAAATCCTTGTGAATGTGGAATAGTTCCGGTTCCAGCTTGGAAACTACCATTATTTACAATATAATAACTTGCTGGCAAAAATGAATTATCGTTTCTCAACAAATTGTAATCTATAGAACATGGAAAAGGGTTAGAAACTAAATTCCAACCATTCTTAGAAGCTGATCCTGAACTTTTTACGGTAACTGAAAGTTGATTTGAAGAATTACCTAATTCAGGAACACCTGTTTTTGACAGAGTTGAAGATCCATTATTTGCATAAATCAAAGTTCCAATTCCTGGACTGATTGCTCCATTATAGGAAGCATAACTAGTTCCGGATTGTCCAGCGTAAACCCAACCATCACTAGATGATGAACCACCATTAGCCTCGTTTTCGTCGTAAAAATAAATACTAGAAAAGTTACCACATCCAGAGTACGAGTAGTTTGAGTTAGTATAGTCACCGCAAAAAATAAATTGCGAATCCCAATCTGTTATATTAGTATTTTTAATAGATGATGCAACATTTACCCACCCATTTGAGCTAGTTGTAAATTTTCTTTCAACAGTAAGGTCTCCAAGAAAATCATCAAAATTGGAAACTTTTAACATTCCTGCGGCGTTATCATTATTACTTTTAAGAACTAAAGTTCCGAGATTATTAAAAGTACCTGACTGAGACTCTATATACTCTTCAATATTAATAGTTGAAGTTGCTGAAATATTAAGGTTGTTTAAAGAGTTATTCAAAACTAATCTTTTTAGATTATTGATTCCACCACTAAAATTTTGATTTGAAGAACCATTAAAAGTAAGGGTATTACCAGCTGAAGAAGCAGTTAATACATTAGAGTTGGTAAAATCTCCTGATAAAGAAATATCTCCATCAAAGCTAACATTACCATTAATAGTAACGTCTTTGTAACCTCCGTCAAATGGCACTGGAAGTTCTCCATTAGTGTTGTATATGATATTTCCATTAGTTGAATAAAATTCTTCTTCTGGTGGTTTACCGGTTGTCATAAAGTTAGGGTCATTAATGACAAAAGTACCGAGATTATTAACTAAATTGTTATTTCTAGACTTCACAAAACTTCCATTACTAGTTAGAGTTCTTCCTGTAGATAGCTGAAAACCTCCAGTAGTAGGTATATTAACTGAATTTGTACTAATATCAACATCAAAATAACAATACCAACTGTTAACTTGTAAATCAAAATTACTTAAAGAACCTGAACCACTAAGAGTATGAGATAGAGCAAATATTATTAATCCAGGACCAATAATATCTCCATCAATTAAAGATGTCTCATATTGGCCGTAAAACATAAGGTAATAATTAGGATCTAAAATAATAGAAGCCCCTGTGTTTAAAGTTATTTTATTTATTTTAGTGTAATCATCAGGAGAAGAAGTTATGTCGTGATTTATGATTACTTCATCATCTTTGTCAGGAATGCCATCTGCATCAGTTCCACTGTATGACCATGGCGTTGTTACTGTATTATCGTTCCAAACACCAACTTTAGTAGATGTAAAAACATCAGGGTCTTGTGAATAAAAAAAACATTTAAATAGTAATAGATAAATAACAATTAAAATTTTAGTGTTTCTCATACAAATTATATCAATTTATAAAGCTACAAAAATTTATTTTTATTATCATTAAATTACAAAAACTAGTTAAATCATTATGAAAAGAATAAACTTATTTTAATATAGTTTGATTACAATTGTCTGTTCTAATTACATTATTTAGAATTATAAAAATTCAACAATAAATAATATCTTCTAATTCTAAATATTAGTTTTAAAGTGAATTACAATATTAAATTTCTAGTAAAAATAAGACAAAAATAGTCTCCAAAAAAAGCTATTGTTGTATGATTCATTTTTAAAAATTTCATCTTTTATTTTGTATTTTTCTTTTTGATTATTAAAAATTTCTATAACTTTTTTATCGTTAAGCCATCTTTTTTGAGGTGGTTCAAACCCAATCTTTGATTTCCTCCAACAAATTTCATTTGGAATTAATTTATCAAAACTTTTTCTATGGATATATTTACTCCACCCATCATTAATTAAAAAATCGTCTGGGAGTGTCATTACAAACTCCACTAATTTGTGACTTAGAAACGGAAGCCTAATTTCCCTTGAAAAAGCCATAGAATTTCTATCTGCATACCTAAGTAAATCATGAAACCCCTTAGAATTTAATCTATTTTTAAGACTGTCTTTAAAATTCATATAGTCAATTGGTTGTTGCAAAAGTGTTTTTTTCAATCTTCCTAACCTCATTTTAAATGTCTCACTATTTAAGTAATCAGCGTTATAATTACTATTTCTGTTAATTAAATTAAAACTCTTAAGCTGACTTTTATATTTTTTTTTATTTTCAAAAAAAAGTTGAGTCAAATATATTTTCTGTTCTGGAAAATATCCAGCTAAATATTCGTCAGCCCCTTGCCCATCTAAAAGAACAGTAACATTATTTTCCTTGGCAAGCTTCATCACTTTCCATTGTGCTAGAACACTTGTTGAAGCAAATGGTTCTTCTTGATGGTAGATAACTTTTTCGATGAAATCTAATATTGAACTTTTTTCAGGCCAAGTATTATAGCTATCAAGAGTTTTAAAATTGTCTAATAACTTTTGTATAAAATAACCTTCATCTTTTTCAAAATTTTCAAATCTTGCTGAAAAAACCTTTTGAATTTGATCTCTAGGTTTTAATTTATCTATCATCATCACTATACTTGAAGAATCAATCCCTCCAGATAAACTCGATCCAACTGAAACATCTGACCGCAATCTATATTTAACAGATTCTTGAAAAATTTCTAAATATTTTTCTGTAGCGTCTTCTAAAGTTATATCCTCATTAATTTTGACAGAATCTAAAGACCAATATTTAGAAATATTAGGTTTTCTTTCAAAATCAATTGTCAGTGTACTTGCAGGACAGAGTTTATTAATATTATGAAAACTTGTTTGATTTTGATAGTTTTCGGTCTCTTTGAAATCATTTTTAATAAAGGAATGAATACTTTCCTCTTTAATTAATTTAGGGATTCCAAGAGCCCATAACGCTTTCATTTCTGAAGCGAACACAAATTTATTTTTATCAATGAAATAATAAAATGGTTTTTCTCCAAATCTGTCCCTTGCACAAAAAAGTTCATTTTTTAAAGAGTCCCATATTGCAAAAGCAAACATACCATCTAAATCATGAACCATTTCTCTTCCCTTATTAGCATACAGTGCTAATAATACTTCTGTATCACTTTCTGAAGAAAAAATGTATTTTTTAGATACTAAATATTCCTTGATTTCTCTGTAATTATATATTTCGCCATTAAATACTATAGAAAACCTACTCTTATAATGCATTGGTTGTTTTGAGTTTGATGTTAAATCTATAATAGAAAGTCTTCTATGGCCTAAGCCAACTCTTTTACAATTAGAAATCCAATGTCCTTCATTATCTGGCCCTCTATGAATGATTGCATCAGTCATCCTTTTTAAATGATTGAGTTCAATACTATTATTGTTGAAACTTAATATTCCAGCTATTCCGCACAAATTTTCTATAAATTAATTGACATTGATGTGTTTAATTAATCTGGCTGGAGATCCACCTATAACACAATTACTCGGAAAAGATTTAGTCACAGTAGAGTTTGCTCCTACAGTAACATTATCACCCAGATTGACACCTGGTAGTATAATAGCACCACTACCAATCCAGCAATTATTTCCGATTTTAACTGATTTTATATGTAATTTATTTCTATTTAATAAATCATGGTTTCCAGTTTGAATACAAACGTTTGTTGACCATATTGTATTTTCACCTATTTTCAAAGTTGAACCACTGAAAATAGCATAATAACAACCACCGCTAGAGGCAAAACTCCTAAGTATCGAATCGAAATTTTTATTAGGCAACTTTATGTTTTCAGATCCTTGAATTTTAGATGTAAAGTGAACTAAAAACATTGAATTGGAATTAAGTCTGAAAATAAATTTGAAAATGAAATTTATAAATAAAATTGGAAATGGAATTGATTTAAGAAAAGGTTTTTTTAAAATTCTTAAAACAATGAGGTTTATAAAATTGGTTTTAATTAAATAATATTTATTTTTCAAATTAGATTTAAAATTCATCTCATATAAGATTAACTGAAAAATCTACATAAATTCCATTATAATTTAATGGATATGAAATTCCTGAATTATAGTAGTTATTGTTATCTATTTTAAAAGAATATATATTTTCTTGAAAATCCATTCGAATGTTATTTTTTTTAATCATAGTATTGATTGTGTAAGATCCTATATTAAGTGGTAATTTTTTTACATGGAAAACTATACATCCTGAAGGACTATTAAGTTTAATTAATTCATTTAAATAATTATTAGTTAACATAAATTGCTCAGCAAAATTCTCGTTCCAAATTCCGATAATAAATTCATAACTAGCTTCTGGATCTATAATATTTGATTTGTAATACATAAAAATTTTGATGTCATCTCCAGAGACAATTGAATTACCTTTTTGAGACTCTATTTCTAAATTCGAAACATAAATTTCATCAAAATTATTTTTTCGTTCAAAAGAAAACTGATTAGCATTAATTTTTAGATACTTATCAATTATTAAATCTGTACTGCCTAGACTGTCTAATTGTCCGTTTTTCAGAAGCATACATGAATCACACAGATGTTGAACACTTGACATATTATGGCTGACGAACAGTACTGTTCTTCCACTATTTTTTGAAACATCTTTCATTTTTCCAATTGCTTGCTTTTGAAATTCTACATCACCAACAGCTAGTACTTCGTCTACAATTAATATTTCGGGTTCCAAAAAAGCTGCAACAGCAAAACCTAACCTAACATTCATTCCAGATGAAAATCTTTTAATTGGAGTATCTACAAACATTTTGCAACCAGCAAAATCTATAATGTCATCAAATCTAGAGCTAATTTCTAATTTTTTCATACCCATTATTGCACCATTCAAGTAAATATTTTCTCTTGCAGTAAGTTCAGGATGCATTCCAGTACCAACTTCTAATAAAGATGATAACCTGCCTTTTGCTTTAATAGATCCAGTTGATGGTGAAGTAATTCGAGAAATAATTTTAAGTAAAGTTGATTTTCCAGCACCATTTTTACCAATTATTCCTAAAACTTGGCCATTTTTCACATCGAAGTTAATGTCTTTTATTGCATGAATATAATCAGATTTAGCAGCATGACCTCTTTGATTAATCTGACTAATTTTTAATGTGGGATCTTCATGTCCTCTGAATTTCGCCCACCATCTATTAAAGTCATGAGAAAGAGTACCAGTACCAATTTCACCAATTTTATAAATTTTAGATAAATTCTCTACCCTAAGAACAATATCATTACTCATTTTTAGATTGTATCAATGAAATCTTTTTCGGCCCTATTAAAATAATAGACTCCAATAAAAACTACTACCAAAGTAAATAAAAAAGAATAAATTAAACCATTAAATGTAAAAGTACCCTTCCCTAGAAAAGAAAATTTAAATGCTTCAATTAAATGGGACAGAGGGTTTAACTTTAATAGGAATTTTAAATTATCACTTTTAATCTGATTTATCGGGTAGATGACAGGGGTTAAGTACATTGTGAGTTGAACTGCAAAATTTATAAAAAATTTTAAATCTCTATATTTTCTAGTAATTGAGGAGACTATTAATCCAAAACCCAAGCCAATTAGACCAACTAAAATTATTAAAAATGGAGATATAAAAATTAAATAGTTTGGATTTAACAATCCATCATTTTTAAGTAGATAATATAGCCAAACTGTAATAAATAATGCAAACTGAATAGAAAACTTTAGTATTCCAGAAGCTAGCTTACTTAAAGGTAAAATTAATCTTGGAAAATAAACTTTACTAAATATATTAGAATTCGATAAAAAAGTATCTGAGGTCATTGTGAAACTCTCTGAAAAATAATTCCAAATTATAAGTCCATTTAAATAAAAAAGCAGATTTGGAATACCGTCAGTAGAGATTTTTGCTATATCGCTAAAAACAAACATAAAAATAAATGAGGTCATAATTGGCTGAATAAAAAACCATATCGGACCAAGAATTGTTTGCTTATAAACAGTTACAATATCTCTTTTAACGAACATAACAAGTAAATCTTTATAGGACCATAAAGATTTAAAATCAATTTTTAAATGGCTTTTTACAGGGTAAATTTCAATACTCCAAGGACTTTTATCACTCATCTATAAAATTAATTACGCTTAAAATTTTCTGAAGATTCGTAGCCATAACCATATCCGTTACCGTAGCCATAACCATAGCCATAACCGTAGCCATAACCGTACTTACTATAATAGTACCTAAATTTATTTCTTTTTACACAATTTAAAATTATAGCACTGCTTTTAATTTTTGATTTTTCAATAACTTCTTCTAAAAAATTTAAGCTTTTTTTCTTGGCCATTTTAGTATTCATTACAAAAACTGAATGATCAACTATAGACGATAACACTAAAGCATCTGTAATTAGACCAATTGGGGGAGTATCAATAAATAAATAATCAAAATTATTTTTTGCAAATTCAAAAAGTTCATTAACGTTATTTGACAAAACTAGCTCAGAAGGATTTGGTGGAACAGGACCGCTAGGAATTATAAATAAATTGTCTTCAATCTCAACTAAAGTATCACTAAATTTAGTTTTTAAAGATAAATTGGTAGAGTTACCATTTACATTTTCAATCTTAAGCTCTTTATGAACCTTTGGCTTATGCATATCAAAATCTACTACCAAAACTTTTTTTCCAGAACTAGCAAAAATTCTTGCCAAATTAATTGTGGTAAATGTTTTACCCTCTCCAGGGTGAATGGAGGAAATTAAAAAAGACTTGAAATTCTGATTGTAATTGTTTTTATTTTGAAGTAAGAAATTCATAGATGTACGAATAGATCTTAAAGATTCAATAAAAAAATCCTTAGATTTAATTTCTAAATTTAAAA
>Ga0206677_10003354_pt1 | contig 13519 bp, 8 predicted proteins | sample M130m12015metaG_FD_155475 | JGI IMG/M metagenome (GOLD analysis project Ga0206677, IMG submission 155475) | Ammonia-oxidizing marine archaeal communities from Monterey Bay, California, United States - M1 30m 12015 | ecosystem: Environmental > Aquatic > Marine > Intertidal zone | place: USA... | reverse complement strand
GTTGTGCATGGTCTCTAGATTTGCGGGATGTTCTAGCTGTAAGTTTAGAATGGCTAATGAACCGTTGGGAACTGGCACTCGAATGGCAGAAGATGTAAGTTTTTTTCCCAATCCTGGAATGCATTTATCGACAGCTTTGCCTGCGCCAGTTTCCGTGATGACCATGTTCATCGCGGCCGCTCTTCCTCGACGGTACTTATTGTGCATGTTGTCCACGAGGTTTTGATCGTTCGTGTAAGCATGAATAGTTTCGAGGTGACCACGTTCAATGCCGAAGTGATCATTTACAACCTTAAGTACAGGTGAAATAGCATTTGTAGTACAACTGGCTGCAGATATTATTCGCTCACTCTTAGCAACACTGCTCTGATTAACGCCATGGACTATGTTTGGTATTCCTTTGCCAGGTGCGGTCAGTAGTACTTTATCTACGCCTTTTCCTTCTAAGTGTTTACTAAGAGCTGTTTGGTCTCGGAATGCACCTGAGTTATCAATAAGTAGTGCTTTGTTGATGCCGTAGGTTGTATAATCCGCTTTGGTGGGGTCCGGAGCAGGTATGAAATAAACGGGTCGGCCGTTAATGATTAGTGCGAGGTTTTCTTCATCGACTTTTATGGTGCCCGGAAAATCACCATGGACAGAATCGATTTTCAAAAGCGAAGCTCTTTTGTGTAAGCTTGCCACATCAATGCTTCGAACTGCTACAGCGCGCAGTCGAAGTTGATTTCCGCTTCCTTCTTGAACGATCAATTCCCGAGCCAACAATCGACCAATGCGACCAAAACCAAATAGAATTACATCACGAGGTTCTAGTGTAGTAGGCTTAAAGAAGCTCCCTAAATGGTCCATGATCCAATGATCGGCTGTATCGTCCGTCTGAGACCATTCGTGAGTGATACGGCCGATATCTAGTTTCGCGTGCTCGATGGCGGTTCGCTTGAGCGCTAGAAGCATCTCTAGCGTATCTTCAACGCGAATGGCTTTACCGACAAAATCAGAGGCGTACTGTTGCAATTCCAATACCTGGCTTGCGCTTTTATCCCGGAGCTGGTTGCGGAACATGGTTATTTCAATGCCTCTGTTGTAAAAGAGTTCGTGTACGCAGGCACTTACGTCCACTGCGAGGCGTTCGTTTTGAATACGATGCCTCACTTTCTGAGTGTACTCTTGTTGAGCAATCATAGGATAGTTTTTGGTGGTTCTTAGCACAAAGTTAGGGTAGGATTCTAGAGTTGTAAAAGTTTATTTGTACCTGTTAAACATCTGTAAAACAGATTTTTAAGTTGGTTGTGAACAGTGTACGTTGTACACTTTTACGAGTGACTTTGGCGTAAAAAAAAATCCCCCATCTGAATCTGAATGTTCAGTGGGGGAGTGCTTAAGGGCAGTGGAGCGCTATTACCACTCAAAAGCGTAATAATTTGCTTTTCCGCTGGGTTCAAATCCTTGAATAAGCACGCCGTCGCCTGGGTTGAACTGTCGTACGAGCGCTTCAAAACTTTCAACGTTCTCGACATAAACGTTGTTGAGTTTCACAATTATAAAATCTTCAGGTATACCCGCATTTTCGAATCGGCCACCCAGTATTTTAGAGACTCTTATTCCATTACGGATTCCTAAGCGGCGTTTGTTTGTACCACTTAAATTCTCGAGTTCTGCGCCATAACTCCGGAGTAATTCGTCCTCTTTTGAAAGCATTTCAGTAGTGCCTAGTTTATTTTTAAGTACAACATTGAGAATTTCGTTTTTGCCTGAACGGTTCACCACTACAGAAAGTTTTTCTCCCGGTCGACGCTGCCCCAATGCCTCAGTAAGGTCGGCCCCTGTAGCGATGGCCTTACCGTTGACATTAATAATGACATCTCCTTTGACCATACCGGCGTCGTCTGCTGCCCCTCCGGAAATTACATTTGCGACATAAACCCCTTTATTGACTTCTAAGTTTAATTCTTCGCTCAATCCGGCGGTGACTTCATTGTAGTTGATGCCTATAAATGCACGTTGTACTCGTCCATATTCTTTTAAATCATTAACGACTTTAAGCATTAGATTGGCAGGGACTGCGAAACTGTAGCCTTCAAAAGAGCCGCTGCGAGAAGAAATGGCGGTATTGATTCCTACTAATTCCCCGGTAGTGTTGACCAGCGCACCTCCGGAATTACCCGGATTAACAGCAGCATCCGTTTGTATAAAACTTTCAATCGCGCTTTGCTCGTCGATAATGTTGATGTCACGTCCTTTTGCGGAAATAATACCTGCTGTAACCGTGGAGGTGAGGTTGAACGGATTGCCTACGGCGAGCACCCATTGGCCCAATCTTACCTCGTCGGAATTTGCAACATCTACTTTTGTCAATGCCTTACCCTCAATTTTTAACAAAGCAATATCAGTTGTAGGATCTGTACCAATCAATTCAGCTTCATATTCGTCATTATTCGAGGTTGTCACAACTATTTTCTTAGCACCCTTGATCACGTGATTGTTGGTAACGATATAACCGTCTTCGGTTAGGATAACTCCAGATCCGGAGCCTTCTACTTCAAGTTTCTCTGGGGTAGACGGTCGACCAAAGAATATATCATTAAAGGGATTGTAGTAATTCTGCACACGTTCTGCGGTAGTCTTGACATGAACCACTGCTTCAACGGTGCGTTCCGCTGCTGCAACAAAATCTGTAGAAGCAGATGGTAGTGGACGGTCTGCTGTCCAGCTCACGTGTGAGGCGCCTTGATTCGTATCCTCAATAATGACGGTTTTTCCAGTCCATCCTAAACTGTGCGCCGCTCCGAGCGCTACTAAGCCTCCGATAGTAGTAAACACTATGGGACGACAAATAGATTTCAGTAATGCTTTCATAAGGTTCTTTCGTTAGATTCTTGTTTCCTTCGTACCTTCATATTGTACTCCAAATCAACGCACATACCTCATCGAAACGCATAACTTTAACGCCTTTTAACACCTACTGGCATGTCCTACGTAGAATTTTATAAATACCACGGCGCTGGGAATGATTTTATCCTTATTGATAATCGTTCTAGTACGCTGACTTTAACGACCGAAACTATCGCGCAATGGTGCCATCGAAATTATGGCGTCGGCGCCGACGGTTTAATGTTACTGGAGGCACCTAAAGTAGCAGGTGATGACTTTTACATGCAGTATTTTAATGCCGATGGCAGGGAAAGTACGATGTGCGGAAATGGCGGTAGATGCATAGCGCGCTTCGCTGTGGATATAGGAATTGCCACTGAGGGTACCTTATACTTTCATGCCATTGATGGGCCGCATGTTGCTGTTGTCTCTGAATCGAGCGTTGCATTAAGTATGATCGACGCTCCTGCTGTTGTCTCTCGAAACAATGGTTATTTTATAGATACGGGCTCTCCGCATCATGTAGAGAATAGGGTACCTGGACCAGATTTTGTGAGTACCGCTCGACTTATTAGAGATGTCTATGGCTCAAAAGGGGCGAATGTAAATTTTATTCAAGCGTGTGAAGGCGAACTTTCTATCCGTACATACGAACGCGGTGTGGAAAACGAAACGTTGGCATGTGGAACTGGTGCAACCGCGGCGGCAATGGTTGCGGTAGCACAAGGCTGGGTGCCTTCTGCACCGGTGAAGCTGTATGCTCAAGGCGGAATACTGACGGTAGATTTTAAAGGTAATGGACCTTTTACCGATGTGGTGCTTAACGGACCTGCAATGCAAGTGTTTAAAGGATTGTTGCCGTTATGATAGAAGTAGCGGAAAACGGATACTTACGTGCACCTGAGCCGGAAGACCTACAGTGGCTGTATGGCATTGAAAACGATGCGTCGCTTTGGTATTTAGGAATAAGCAAGGAGCCTTGGAGTAAAAAGGTATTGGCCGATTATTTGGCCTCACAACCAGGCAACTTACAACGCGATGGTCAACTTCGCTTACTCTTCATCTTTAATGGAGAAACGGCGGGCGCGATAGACCTTTTTGATTACGACCCTGTAGCTCGTAAAGCCGGGGTCGGAATTGTAATTTCAGAGGCGTTTCGAGGTAAAGGATTGGGTAAAATGGTCCTAAAATCCTTCGAATCGTATTGCTTCCGGACGCTCGGACTGCATAGTCTTTATGCCCATGTCCCATCAAATAATGCGGCCTCGTTACAATTGTTCGAACAATGCGGATACCGTATGGTTGGGACTCTAGAAGATTGGGTCTGGTTTGACGGTACTCATCAAAATGCACAACTCTTTCAAAAATTAGTTTCATGAGAAAACTGATGGTAATTACCGTAGGCGTGGTCATTCCGGGTCTATTACTCGTATTGGTTTGGAAAGGCTACAATGCTGTATTCGAAGCAAATGTCAATCCTGAAATGGCCCCATATGAATTATATGTAGAACCCGGGACCACATTGGAAACGGTATATGAGAATTGGTTCGAATCCGGCTTATTACTTCAGCCTGAAGGATTTTACCTGATCGGTAAGAAAAAGGGATTGGATACGCTCAATTCGGGACACTACGTCATTGAGGATGGCATGAGTAGCAATGGAATCGTAAACATGTTAAAAGCGGGACTACAGACCCCTGTGAAGGTGAGTTTTAATAGTGCAAGGGATTTGAATGATCTTGCGGACCAATTAAGCTCTCAGCTGCTCGTTAATACAACGGCTTTATACAATGCATTACAAGCACCCATGGAAGGATGGGAAGGCCCTTTGAAGCAAGGAGCGTTTTTACCTGATACCTATGAGTTTTATTGGAACGCCAGTGCAGCGACTGTTGCAAATAAGCTTTATCAGAATACCATTTCATTCTGGACCCCTTCGCGCATTCGTCAAGCAAAGGAATTGGGCTTGACACCGGGGGAGATTAGTACATTGGCCTCTATAGTAATGAAAGAAAGCAGTAAAGCAGACGATCGCCCTAAGGTGGCCCGTTTGTATTTGAACCGATTAGCAGTAGGAATGAAGTTGCAGGCGGATCCTACCGTCATCTATGCTATACAGCAAGAAAATCCAACTGCCGTTGTGCAGCGTGTTTTGCGTAAAGATTTAACCATTGATTCGCCGTACAACACCTATAAGAATGTGGGTCTTCCCCCAGGACCCATTTGTGTTCCGGAGAAGTCAGCACTATTAGCTGTATTAAACGCGCCTGAGCACGATTTTATTTTCATGTGTGCAAATCCCGATCAACCCGGTTACCATGCTTTCGCACGTAATTATGCAGGTCATTTGGTGAATCAACGCAAATGGACGAGGTGGCTGAACAGCCGAAAAATATATAGATAACAAATTTGTATTACTTGCAGGTTGTGCTCTAGGCTAAAAAAAAACACCCCCGCATTCTCAAGAGAAGTGCGAGGGTGAAAAAAAAGAGTTGGTTGTTGTATTACTCTACAATCAAACGTTGAACATCTGTTCCAATAGGAGTGACGGTCTCAACAATATACATACCTGCTGCCCATGTGGACGTCTCTATAGTAAAGGTCTGTATTCCAGAGGTTCCATGAACCGTGCGTTGTTCTAGGATTTGTCCCTGCGTATTCCGCACAGTGATAACTACAGCTGCATCACTTTGGAAACTGATTGGTAACTGCGCAATCCCTGATGTAGGGTTCGGGTGTATGTTACCAACACCAATGTTTTGTTCCAATTCTTCTTGACCAATCACATAAATTCTATCGTTGTCACTGGTCTTGTAGAAACAGAAATCGTCAATGGCCCATCCAGCTTTATTAATAGTTTCATCAGAGCCAAAGCGGAATCTAAAGATGGCATTACGCGCAGTATCTACAGCTAGGTTAATAGTTGCTTGTTCCCAACCGTTACTCACGCCAGTCCAACCGGGTTTAAACACATCCAATGAAGTAACAAAACTAGTATTGAACCACGTCGCTCCAAAGAGGTTTGTACCCACAGTATTCCAGGAGATACCGCCATCAAAAGTGACATCTACAGTTCCTCCATCATGATAGATTTCCGTAGAGAAAGCATGCATGAATTCGTAGGTGTAGGTTTGACCCGAATCTAAGCGGAATACGGGAGTATACAGCGCTGAAGAATCACGTTTCTTATAATTTGAGTCTAGATCAGTCATCCACGCATTCGAACCACTATTCGCAGAAACTAAAGGAGCAATACTCGGTGTTCCTACTTCCCAAGCAGTAAGTCCGTCCTTTACAAAGGCATTTAAGGTCAACCATGGAGAAATGGCAGGATCATCAAAATTATTACAGTAAGAACTATCTACAGACATAATGATTTTATCCAGAACAGTAATATCAGCACAGATTTGATCATCAGTAGGATCATTATCTGGCTTATTGTCAGGACGTGACGTACGTATACACACGTTGTAAAGTCCACTAGCAGGGCTAACCCAATCTTGATCAAATTCGTACCATGATGTTTTTCTTGGTACCAATGGCGGATTGAAGACTACCTGTTCAGGGTTAGACCATGTGGTTCCACCATCCGTACTAAATTCAACCAAACAGCTGTCAAGTACTTTAGCACCTGTATTTTTAATCAGGGTCTTCAAATGGTTGTTCTGATCAGGCACAGGTAAGTATTCCACAGTGGTTACGTCGATAGGCGCGGCACTGTTTTGCGGCGGAATGTAAACTTCTACTTTGTCTAAATTCCAACCGTCACTATTTCCTGTACCCGATTTCATGCGTGCACGAAGAATTAACGGTGCAGCAGAAAAATTCCAGGTTGATAATGGCCAAGATGAAGACATCTGACCTTGGGCACCAACCCATGCATCACCTACTGAAGATGTACCCGTGTTGTACCAGTTAGTACTTACTACGTTCTGTGGATCCCAGAATCCTAGTGTATTCCATGTTCCACCTCCTTGGAATTCGATGAGTGCAACATCACCGGCTCCTAAATCAACGTCGTGAACTAAACGTAATTCTGCACCAGCGATAGTGTCAAAACCTATGAATCGTGGGAAGTATAAGAATTCTTCCAGACCGCCAGGTACATTTTGGTTAGGACGCGTAGACATACCGTTGTTGTTACCTAAGGCGTTGATTTGATCAACTTTCCATAAGTCTAGTGCGCCTGAAACGAAGAATCCTGAAGAATCACCATCGTTACAGTTTTCAAAATCTTCTACAAATCCAGACTGAATATATACTTCAGGCCAACCTGCACTCTTGACATAAGAAGAATCGTTCCATGAATGGTTGTCATTCGATTTAGTTGTGTAGGCGTATACCTCGAAAGTTCCTTTTGGCCAAACTACAGTGTTTGTGTTATCCGTAACCGACACATTACCCCCAGCTGGGATAGAACCACTGTGAGTGAAGGTATACGTAGTACTAACTCCCGCATTTGTGCCACAAGTAGGGGTGACGGTATACGTTACCGGTACATTGCTTTGGGCGTTCTTACCAAAGTTTCTGACTTTGAATTTCGCTTTCTGAGTGGCTGGGCCACCTACCATATTGATACGTGCAACAGGGTTTTCTATTACATCAACACCTACGTCAACGTTGGCCTTGTCGACAATGACAATATCGTCAAATGCAATATCTGAAGCGACGCCAAAACCAGACTTCTGTGCTATGAAACGTAGCTTCACAAGATTACCGGCTTGTGCACTAAGATCAACCTCGTAGAAAGACCAGTTGTCTTTTTCGTCAGTGAGGGTAGTTGTATATGGCGTCATTGGATTCGTCCAGAAGTTGTCTCCTGACTTAATCCACTGTACACGAATAGCCCCGATATCAGCTCCATACATGTGGTGACGGAATTGTAGAACCGGCTTAGTCATGTTGCTCAAATCCAAACATTTCGAGACAAGTGTTGCCGAGGCAGGTGAAATACCATAATTACCTTCAGTAACTAAATAATTGCCTTGTGCACTTTTATCTGTGATTGGACCTGAACCTATAGTTGGGGTCCATTCGTTACCTACCATAAATGCAAATTCGCCGCTATTACCGGCTGGTAGCGGTGTGAATACATCTGAAGGGAAACTACCGGCATTGGCTGCAGTATTATTTCCTGCAGTTGTTCCTGCACCATCAAAGTCTAATACGTAAGGGAAAGTCGAATAGGGCTCTTCATGTACTATTCTGATTGGACCGATAGTGTCATTTGTAGCAATAGTATCGCCTGGTTGTTCTGTATACACCCAGATGTCATAGATTCCATAGCCACTCAGGTTGGGTCCAGAAGCAAATGTATAGAAAGTTGAATCACCCGTTTCTAAAGTCTTGTGGGTGATGTATTCTGTGTTCGTTTGATTCGTTGTGGTTCCTGCCGTATTGGTATAGTCAAACTCCCAAGTAATAGGAACACTGTCAAGACTAGTACACCCATTATTTTGGATCCATAAATCAATGGTTTCGTTGTTTGAGTAAGAACAATAGCCATTTTCAGGATTGAAAACATCACGCAGCGCCACTTCGTATGCTGGCGGTTCATAAATGCGAATATTGTCAATAGCAACATCACCTTTTAATGAATTCCCTCTGTTCACAGAGAAACGAATGCGCGCATAGTCGCCTGTTATGTCATTCAGCGCAACAGAATAGGTTTTAAATGGATCGCTAGATTTGGTCTGTTGTTGACCATCAATACGAGCGAGACCTGTATACGATGAAGTGTTGAAACCCGTATCAGCAGTGATTGCAAGGAAGTCAACGTGAGCGCCATACATATGGTAGTCGAATTCTAGGATAGCACAGTTATAACTTCTTAAATCCAAACATGGGGTGATAAAGTGCGCCTTATCGTTCGATGAACCTTGTTCAGCTTCCGCATAAATGTATTTACCACCGCCGTTCGGTGATCCATCACCATCCGGTCCTGTTAAGTTTGTTGCCGTACTTCCAGTTCGAATTGACCAAGCAAATCCTATGGTGTTTTCGTTAGGTATGACCTTATAGTTTTCACCATACGGCGGGTTTTGATCTGGAAAATTTCCTCTATGACTAACTCCCGTAGCACCAGTACCGGAGCCTGCAACCCAGTACACGTTATTTTCAAAGTCCTGATCTACAGGTAAGGTAGTAGAGTATGGGAAAGAAGTTTGTGAAGTTGTCCCACAAATAGGAGGTAGACCAGCGTCTCTCCAAAATTTGTAGGCGAAAATTGATGCGGATTCTAATGGGTCTCGTACTACGTTAGGGCAAGCACAATCAAAAATACGTACGTACCATTCGATGGTATCGTGGATATCGATATTCCCAAAAGTGTAGGTGTATTGAGACGAGTCTGGACAATTGCTAGAGAAAGATGAGGTCATCAATGAGTCACTCCAAGTTCCCCAAGAACTTGCTGAATAATCGTAGCGGCGCATATATATACGCATGCTGTCCACACCAACATTGTCTTTTCCTTTTACTCGGACTACCTGCGTTGGCATGTAGCGAGCGCCAATAGGTTTGGCAGGGACACTCACATTTACCCAATCCATGGTTGGCGGCTCTAATTCACAAGGAGCCCCTTCAACCATTATGTTGTCCACAAACCAGCCGTCGAGTGCTGCAGGTGACGGTGTACCTGTTTTATTTGACATGATAAAACGCAACTTACAGTTGGCATAACCGTATTGCGAGTTTGTATTGTCATATGTGCCCAAGTAGCTACTAAGGTCAAATGTTTCACGTGCCCACCAGTCAGATGCGGTAGTTGGCGTAGGTCCCGTTCCAGTGTTGGAATTACCAATAGTAGGTCCGTACCAGTATGGAGTAAGTAGTTGTGACGGGTAAGATAATTCGTTAAACCAACCCTGAGAACCGAACTGCGGACTGGCACCTTGGTAGTGTGTGCTCGTTAAATTCACCCAAGTCGCGCCATTATCACGTGACATTTGGATGAACGCTTTCTGGATGTAGCGTATTTTACAAATTTGGTCAAATGTGAATCGGACGTTAGTGTATGTTACCGTAGTAAAAGCATCCGTTTCGAAAATGATCGAGTCATTCGCATAAATCTGCGTATGAAAGGATGCATTACCTGTGGTCTTGATGTACGATGTATCGTTCCAAGAGCGCGTGGCGTTGGTGGAATCCGTGTTGTAGTTGGCGGCGACTGAGTCGGCACCTAGGGTTCCATCGAAATTTTCCGTGTAAACGGTGTCAATTGGCGGTGCAAATTGTCCAAAAACCGCTGGAGAAGCGAGGGCAATAAGGAGTATAGCTAGTAAGCTTTTCTTCATTTTAACGCGTTTGTGTTAACGTATTTTCAGGGTAGTTACAAATATATAAAAATGGGAATGCGCCCGACCTGAAAGTCAATAAAAGTGGCACTTTAATGTGCCAGTGTTAAAATGTATTGATTGAGGCTATTTTACATTAAAGTAAAATACACGCTTCTCCTCGAGAAAAAGTTCCAGTAAATCTTCACGTTCCACGCGTCCGACACCCGCAGGTGTACCAGTGAAAATTAGATCGCCTGTCTTTAAAGTAAAGTATTTTGAAACATGGCTAATAATTTCATCTACAGAGAAGAGCATGTTTGATGTAGAGCCGGATTGAACAGTATTTCCGTTAATGTCTAAACGGAAATTAATGTCTTGAATGTCCTTGCCGATTGTTGCAAGAGGAAAGAATTTTGATACTGCTGCAGATCCGTCAAAAGCTTTTGCTTTTTCCCACGGTAGTCCTTTTTCTTTACATTGCGTTTGTACATCCCTCGCAGTGAAATCGATACCTAAGCCAATTTCGCTGTAGTATTTATGGGCAAAACGAGATTCGATGTGTTTACCCAATCTATTGATTTTGACTACAACTTCAATTTCGTGGTGAACGTCGTTACTGTGCTCAGGAATGAAGAATGGATGCTTCTTAAGGAGGATTGCCGTATCGGGTTTGAGGAACACTACTGGCTCCTCCGGAACAGGATTGTTTAGTTCCTCCGCATGTTTAGCGTAATTCCTCCCAATACAAATGATTTTCATCGCCGACGTTTTACTATTTATTGAAATTTTTAAGTCGTATTGCAGTCAAGACCCTTTTAGTATATAGTGGGAAATCAGCGTTCTGGATCCAACTAAAATATCCTGGGTTTTCCTTCAAAACAGATTTTACCGTCATGCCACGGTATTTTCCAAAAGTAAAAATTTCTTCATCCTCGTCGTTAAAAGCGATAAAGCCGGCGAAATCTGCAACACGCTGTCGGTTAGAGAAGTCTGATAGGAAATTCATGTCATTCTCAAGTTCTTCATAGCGTTCGATTTGTGCTTTCAACACTTCATAAGTTGCCAGCACATCGGCCTCCGCGGTATGTGCTCCGTCTAAATTTTTATCGCAATAAAATTTATAGGCAGCACTCAATGTACGCTGTTCCATACGATGAAAAATATTCTGTACGTCAACAGCTTTACGCTTACCCATTTCAAAATCGATGTCCGCTCTTAAGAATTCTTCGGCGAGCAATGGGATATCAAATTTATTACTGTTGTAACCAGCGAGATCACTATCACTGATGAGTTGATGTACAGTCGCTGCCAATTCTTTAAACGTTGGCTCGTTAGCTATATCGTGGTCGTAGATCCCATGTACGGAAGAAGCACCTGCAGGAATAGGTACCATTGGATTCACGCGCCACGTATGCGTTTCTTCTGTACCATCGGTATGGATTTTATGAACGCAGATTTCTACTATGCGGTCACTGGTAACATTAACGCCTGTGGTTTCTAAGTCGAAAAAACAGATAGGACGGGTAAGATTCAATTTCATTGGAGTACGATTCAATTCAAAAAAAAGCCACCTCTGAGGGCGGCTTTATAAAGTTATAAATTTTGGAATTAAATCTCACGATCTAAATCCCATGATTCTAAATATTCGGCCACTCGCTTTACAAACATACCTCCCAGCGCTCCGTCGACCACGCGGTGGTCGTAGCTATGACTGAGGAACATTTTGTGGCGAACTGCAATCATATCACCTTCTGGGGTTTCAATCACTGCCGGCTTTTTAACTATTGCACCTGCGGCCATAATGGCTACTTGCGGTTGATTGATGATGGGTGTACCCATAACGTTGCCAAACGTTCCTACGTTGGTTAAAGTGTAAGTTCCTCCACTGATTTCATCAGGTTTGAGTTGGTTGTTTCGAGCACGATTAGCTAGATCGTTCACTGCCTTTGTGACTCCTAATAAGCTTAATTGATCCGCATTTTTAACGACGGGTACAATAAGGTTACCCGACGGTAGAGCGGCTGCCATACCCACATTGATATTCCTGTGTTTTATGATGTTTGTTCCGTCAATACTCACATTAATCATTGGGAAATCTTGGATAGCCTTGACGATGGCTTCCATTATGATCGGAGTGAAGGTTATTTTTTCACCATGCTTTTTCTGGAATTCGCCTTTTACTCGGTTGCGCCAAAGCACAACTTTTGTCATATCCGCTTCAACAAAGCTTGTTACGTGCGGAGAGGTTTGAACTGAATTTACCATATGATCTGCAATGAGTTTTCTCATGCGATCCATCTCAATGATTTCATCTCCGGATCCAACATTGATTGCTGGGGCTGCAGTTTTGGGGGTAGGAGTGGGAGCTGGAGCAGCAGGTGTTGGCGCAGCGGTAGCAGTTGGCGCTGCACTAGCTGCAGGTGCCATATCAGCTTTCGCCTGACGTCCGTCTGCCAGATACGAGATAATGTCTTTTTTAGTAACTCGACCCTCTTTGCCGCTTCCCGGTATTTGATCCAATTCCGATTGACCAATGCCCTCTTCTTTCGCCATTGAACGTACGAGTGGTGAATAGAATCTACCGTTTGAATTCTTGGAAATAGGTGCACCAGGCATTGGTGCGCTTACCGCTGCCGCCGCGGCGGCTACTTGAACTTCAATTTCAGCTGCAGCTTCTGCTGGCTCTGGTATACTCTCAGGAGCAGACGTAGCAGTAGTCGATCCACTATCTTCGCCTTCTATCTCTATAATTGCAATGGGGCTGCCTACTTCAGCAACTCCGTTTACATCAACTAAAATTTTGACTAACGTTCCGCTAACAGGAGAAGGTACTTCACTGTCTACTTTATCCGTAGCAACTTCAACTACGCTTTCTTCAGCGTCAATGAGATCACCAACGTTTTTCAACCAGTTCGTTACGGTAGCTTCTGCAACGGATTCGCCCATTTTGGGCAAGATTAATTCAAACTGAGCCATTGAATTTGGGTTTTTCGGTCCTCGAATTTACGGCAAAAAATCCCACTATTACTATTGTGCTACAATTTGCTTAGTTCCCAGAGCTGGCGCAAATCGGACTTTAATTCTGCTTCTTTTGCATAGTTGGTAACAAGAGCGGATACACTTTGCGATACGTTCAAGACTTTTGGGATTCCGGTCGCGATATCGAAAATCGGAGGAGGAAGAATCGGTAAGTGATTTTTTGACGCTGCTTCAGTAGTATAGCCGACTAGTGTAGCTTTTCCAGTGATTATATATCCTGAATAAGTAAGCCAATTGATATATCCTTTTGTTCGACCCGTGATGGCAGCAAGCGTCCCTGAGATGGGTAAAGTCAGAATGAGAAGGAGCGTTAAGGTGATGTCAAGCAATCG
>Ga0206677_10003351_pt1 | contig 13530 bp, 10 predicted proteins | sample M130m12015metaG_FD_155475 | JGI IMG/M metagenome (GOLD analysis project Ga0206677, IMG submission 155475) | Ammonia-oxidizing marine archaeal communities from Monterey Bay, California, United States - M1 30m 12015 | ecosystem: Environmental > Aquatic > Marine > Intertidal zone | place: USA... | reverse complement strand
AGTAGAAATAACTTTTGAGCCAACTTGGACAAAAGAAATGATGAGTGAAGAAGCAAAACTAGAACTCGGAATGTTATAAAACATGAGTGATGAAATTGTAAATAGAGTAGCAAATAGTGCCTTAATCACAATTGATTTAGCAGACTATGCTCCTAGTGAATCTATTGCTGTTTTAGATGTAAAGGATTTTCTTTTTCAAGAGATTATCCTAAAGGAAAAAGAATTCAGAGCCAATTTAAAAGAATTTGATTTTTCTATCTATCAAGATAAAATAATAGCAATAAATTGTAGCTCAGATGCAATTGTGCCTATGTGGGCTTTTATGCTAGTAACTTCTTTCCTTAAAGGTATTGCTAGCAAAATCCATTTTGGGAAAAAAGAGGATGTCTTTCAGCAAATATTCACTGCTAATATTGATGCTATTGACGCAACAGAATTTAAAAACAAAAAAGTGATTGTAAAAGGTTGCGGACAAATTCCACTAAGTGAAAGTTTATACATTGCCATCACCAAAAAATTGCAAAACACAGTAAGTAGTCTAATGTTTGGGGAAGCTTGTTCGGCTGTTCCCGTTCTTAAAAACAAATAATGAATAAAAAAATTCAACATATAAACACTCAAATTGCTGAGTATAAAAAAGATGTAGTAAATCACCCATTATACAATCAACTGAACAGCATTGAGGATGTTCAAAAACTCATGGAAGTTCATGTATATGCTGTTTGGGACTTTATGTCCTTATTAAAAGGATTGCAAATTGAATTGACCAGCACCACTCTTCCTTGGAAACCAGTTGGGGATAATAAAATAAGAAGACTGATTAACTCTATTGTACTGGAAGAAGAAAGTGATGTTGATGCAGATGGAAATCCTGCTTCTCACTATGAAATGTACTTGGCTGCCATGAAAGAATGTGGGGCAAATACTACAGAAATTGAAAAGTTTGTAGATAGTATTGCTGACATTAACTTGCCAAAAGTTAATCCCGCTATTGATTCCTTTTTAGCTACCACTTTTGATGTATTAAAAACTGGAGAAGCCCATAAAATTGCATCTGCTTTTACTTTTGGTCGTGAGGATTTAATACCAGATATGTTTACGGCTATTGTAAATGATTTGAGCAAAGAATACAAGTTGGAGAAGTTTGTGTATTACCTAGAAAGACACATAGAATTAGATGGTGGAGAACACGGCCCATTAGCTCTACAACTTATAACTGATTTATGTGGTGATGACAAACAAAAATGGCAAGAAGTAGAACAAACGGCTAAGGATTGCCTAGTAGCCCGTAAAAAATTATGGGATGTAGTTTTAAGTAATTTGAGATAAAAACAAATCTGCTTCTTTATCTGTTTTAAAAACATAAGCCTTTTTATGTTTTTTAACTGCATTCAACCTTTCAAGAGTTCCTTTTCTATTTTTAGAATTAAAGGTGGCTACATAATGTATGAAATCCCAGTCAAATCGTTCTTTACATCCATTTGGCATATCTGGGCGTACTGTCCCATGGTACTTAACAATTCTTTTTATCACCCTCCACAAACACTTAAGGGTTGAATAATCCAAATAAATAATAGTATCTGCTTCTTTAAACCTAACATCAAAAGTTCCTTTGTAATTTCCATCCAAAATCCAAGATGGTTTTTTAACTAAATTATTTACTATCCTTTCCCATTGCTCTTTTTCGGATTCTTGCCAGTTGGGTTTGTGATAATATTGATCAAGATGAATAAGTTCTAAGTTAGTGATAGCTTGTAATTTCCTAGAAAAAGTTGACTTCCTGCACCACAACATCCTATCACTAAAACTTTTTGCATCTTATTTTCTCTCCTCAAAAGTTTTAATAGAATGCTCTACTGATTGATTGATGGTGTTGAGTTCTGCAGCAGTAAAATCACGGTATTCACCAATTGGAATATCTAATTTGATATTCATAATTCGTACTCTTTTTAATTTCCTAACATCATATTCTAAGTACTCGCACATTCTTCTAATCTGACGATTAAGACCTTGTGTTAAGATAATTTTGAATTTCTTTTTATCGGTTTGTTTCACAAAGCATTTACGAGTAATAGTATCCAATATTGGCACCCCGCTACCCATGGCTTCAATAAATTCCTTGGTGATTGGCTTATTAACAGTTACTTCATATTCTTTTTCGTGATTGTTTCTGGCACGCAAAATCTTATTTACAATATCGCCATCATTGGTTAAGAAGATAAGTCCTTCTGAAGGTTTATCCAGTCTTCCGATAGGAAAAATACGAGTAGGATAATTAATATAATCAATAATATTATTCTTTTCTCGCATTTGGTCAGTAGTACAAACAATGCCTACTGGCTTATTGAAAGCAATATAAACCATCTTCTTCTTTTTGGCTCTGTGTACTACTTTTCCGTCTACACTTACCTCATCTTCATCCGAAACTTTAGTCCCCATAAGTGGGACTTCCCCATTTATTTTGACTCTACCTTGGTCAATTAATTTATCAGCAGCACGCCTTGAGCAATACCCTATTTCTGATAAGAATTTATTGATTCTTGTAAGTTTATTTTCTTTCATAATATAATGCAAAAATACATTAAAATATTGTTAACATCTCATTTTAAAAATAACTAAAATCAAAGGAGATATACCTAATTGATTTTTTAGATTTGCCTAAACAAAAAAATAAACTAATGACTAAGAAATTTTTATCAATCGTAATGGCAGGATTCTTCTCATTTACAGCAATAGCTGATGAGGGGATGTGGTTGCCACAACTTTTACAAGCAATGAATGAGAGCGATATGCAAGCTCACGGGTTGCAATTAACTGCTGAGGATTTATACTCAGTAAACAACTCATCAATGAAAGATGCAATTGTATCTTTAGGAGGATTTTGCACAGCTGAAATGATTTCTTCAGAAGGGTTAATGCTTACAAATCACCACTGTGCATTTGGTTCTATTCAAGAACATTCAAGCGTTAGTAACGACTATTTAAAAGATGGATTCTGGGCAATGAGCCGTGATGAAGAATTAGCAAATGAGGGCTTAACGGCATCATTTTTGGTAAGTATTGAAGATGTAACTGCTAGAGTAGTTGCTGAGCTTAATGCTGATATGACAGAGCAAGAAAGAAGAGCTAAAATTAGAGAAATCTCTAAAACTATTATTGATGAAGCTACTGAGGGTACGCATTACAATGCAAGAGTAAAATCATTCTTTGGTGGAAATGATTTCTACATTATGAAATATGAAACTTTTAAAGATGTAAGATTAGTAGGAGCTCCTCCATCAGCAATTGGAAAATTTGGTGGAGACACTGATAACTGGATGTGGCCAAGACACACTGGAGATTTTGCACTTTACAGAATTTACTGTGCTCCTGATGGAACTCCAGCTGAGTACTCAGTTGAAAATGTTGCTTACCAACCAAAACACCACTTACCTATCCAATTAAATGGAGTTGAAAATGGTGACTATACTATGATTTTTGGTTTCCCTGGAAGCACTGACAGATACTTAACTTCTTATGGAGTAAAAGAAGCTTTAGATATTACGAATCAAACTACTGTTGATATTCGTGATGAGAAGTTAGCAATTATGAAAGTTGGGATGGATGCTAGTAAAAGAACTAAAATCCAGTATGCTGCTAAATATGCACAAACTTCTAACTATTGGAAATACTTTATTGGTCAATCTAAAGGTTTAAAATCAATGAAGGTTTATGATAAAAAAGTTGCTATTGAAGATGAATTCAGAGCTTGGGTAGCTGAAGATGAAGCAAGAATTGAAAAGTATGGTGAAGCTTTAAATTTAATTGAAAGCGCCTACAAAACAAATCAGAAAATTGCTTTAAATAGAACTTACTTAAATGAAGCTGTATTTATGGGGTCAGAAATTATGTACTGGTCGTTTAAAATGAATAGAGCAATTGCATCTTTACCTAAGGAAGGAAAAGAGAGAAATGTTGCTATTAGAGCAATTAAAAAAGAGGCAAAAGAATTCTATAAAGATTATAACACATCAGTTGATCAGGAATTATTTGCATCTATGTTGGAGATGTACTACTACAATGTGCCTAAAACCCAACATGCTCCTGTGTTTAAGAAAATTGAAAATCAATTATTTGGTTTCAAAAAGTTAGATTTTGATTGGTATGCTAAAAATGCCTTTAAAAGATCAGTATTTTCTAGTAGAGATAAATTCTTTGCATTCTTAGAAAACCCATCTTCAACTAGAATTGAAAGGGACCCTGCTTACAAAACTTTAATGTCAATTTATAACCAATACATTGAGCAAATTTCTCCAAAAAGAGCAATTGTAAGAGAAGAATTAACTAAAGGAAACAGATTATTTATTGCTGGATTAAGAGAAATGAATCCTGATAAAACTTACTATCCAGATGCTAACTCAACTATGAGAGCAACTTATGGTAATGTAGGTGATTACAATCCTGGTGAGGCTATGCATTATGATTACTTTACTACTATTGATGGTATCATGCAAAAAGAAGATGCTACATCAGAAGAATTCCAAGTTCCTGATAGATTAAAAGAACTTTATGAACTTGGTGATTACGGGCAATATGCTGATAAAGATGGCAACTTAAGAATTAACTTTATTTCTAATAATGATATTACTGGTGGTAACTCTGGTTCTCCTGTTATTAATGCTTGGGGAGAAATTGTTGGTACTGCTTTTGATGGTAACTGGGAAGCTATGAGTGGTGATATCGCTTTTGAAAAAGAAATTCAAAGAACTATTTCTGTAGACATCAGATACACTATGTTTATTATTGATAAGTATGCTGGTGCAACTCACTTAATAGATGAAATGACTATGGCGCCTAAGCATGCTGAAATGATGACTGAAGAAGAGTTAGCAGCTGCAGCTATGGAATCTGCTCATGAAGACCCTAACACTATTGTTAAGGAATTAGAGCTTAAAGAATATTTAGGAGCTCAATTACCTGTTTTCGATATGCATTCATTTGGTTCAGCATTTGATATGGCGGTTGACCAATATGGTTCATCAAAAGAACAAAGATTTTGGTGGCACGGTAACGTGTACACTACTGAGAAAAGATAATTGAATTAAATCTTTACGTTAGAAATGAAGATAAAGATCGAATACAGAGGTGATTGGACAGAACATTATAGTTCTGAAGTAGATTTGAATAAATTAAAGAATTTGATTCAAGAGTCTAAAAACTTAGATGAAAGATTTCGTTATTATTTACCAGGAAAGGCAATAGAAGAGGGTATGGATGGTGATTTTTTTCATATTTCTACATCAGAATTGACCACTGGTATTATAAAGGTATATGTTGAAAATAACGAAAGTAGTTTCATTCAAAGAGAAATTGAAGATAATGGAGAAAATGCTTATAAAGTAAGATTCCCTTTGTCACAGTATGAAAATTATACTTTTTTAACTGATGTAAATTTTGATAAAATTCTAAAACGCACTGAAGAGAAGCCTGTTTTATCAAATGAAAAAGAAGGTGTTTCTCTAGATGTTGAGTTATGGCACAGAGGTGTTATATATTATTCTGAAACAGATATTGATACTAATAATTTTAATCCAGAGCTTTTGACTGTGACACAGCATTATGGGGAAGATGGAGAAATAGAAGTGTCATTCTATTATGATAATGAATTCTTAAATTTATATGAGGAAGATTGTGAGTCAGAAGGAGAGGGGTCGGATTGTTCTTTGACTGTTTTAGGTAAAGTTCAAAAAAAAGATGTTGAATCATTATTGCCTGATGACCCTTACATAATATATTAATTTAAATAGTGAAATGAGTGTTAATTGCACCCTTACACATGGATAATTTATTAATAAGCTCTTTCATTATTTCCTTCCAGATAATTTATAAAGGCTTTGTTCACCACCTTCACGCCTCCTGGAGTTGGGTAGTTTCCTGTAAAGTACCAGTCTCCTTTATGATCAGGGCAAGAAGCGTGTAAATCCGAAATAGATTGGTAGATAATTTCCACCTCAGCATTCGTTCCTTTAGGAGTCAATAGCTCACTTATCTTAGACGAAATTTCTTTAGCAGTAAAAGGCTTGTATATCTCCTGTACATGATTTACCATCTCCTCTTTTGGAATATGAGCTTGTGCTTTACACTTTTCGTATGCCTCCGTAAGGATATTTTCTTGTTTAGTATCTTTCAATAATTCAACAGCTGCATTAAAGGCAATAAAATCACCCATTTTTGCCATATCAATTCCATAACAATCAGGATATCTAATCTGTGGAGCGGAAGAAACAACTACAATTTTCTTAGGATTTAAACGGTCCAATATTCTAATAATTGATTGCTTTAAAGTAGTTCCTCTTACAATACTATCATCAATCATAATCAGATTGTCAGTAGGCTTTACAGTACCATAAGTAACATCATAAACATGAGCAACCAAATCATCTCTACTATCATCAGAAGTAATGAAAGTTCTCAATTTTGCATCCTTAATTGCTATCTTTTCAGCTCTTGGAGAAATTTCCATAATTTTAGCAATTTCATCATGACAAGGATTATTACCAAGCTCCTGAATCTTCTTTGTTTTTACTTCATTTAAGTACGCATGACATCCTTTTAATAACCCAAAGTAAGATACCTCAGCAGTATTTGGGATGTAAGAAAAAACAGTATTCTTTACATCATTACTTATAGACTTTAATACCTTTGGAAAGATACGCTTACCTAGTTCTAGTCTTTCATTATAAATTCCGGCATCATTTCCTCTTGAAAAATAAATACGCTCAAACGAACAAGCTTTTTTTTCTAATGGCTCACGGACCTGTTTTTCTTCAACTGTACCATCCTTTTTAATGATGAGTGCATGCCCTCTTTTTATTTCCTTAACATCTTCAATATTTACATTGAATGAAGTTTGTATAACTGGTCTTTCTGATGCAACTACAACAATCTCATCATCTTTATAATAATATGCTGGGCGAATAGCATTTGGGTCTCTCAATGCAAAAGCATCTCCATGCCCCATCAAGCCACACATTACATAGCCTCCATCCCAATATTTTGCAGATTGAACTAAGATATCCTGTAAATCTAATTCCTCCTCAATCTTAGCTGTTATTTCTTTCTTACTAAAATCATCTTTATGCTTGTAGTAAATCTCATCATTGGCCTCATCTAAAAAATGACCGATTTTTTCCAAAATTGTAACGGTATCCGCTTTTTGTTTTGGGTGCTGCCCTAAATCAACTAACTGCTGAAAAAGTTCATCAACATTTGTCATGTTAAAGTTACCTGCTAAAACAACATTTCTTGTTTTCCAATTGTTTTGTCTTAAAAAAGGATGACATTGTTCAATGGTATTTTCTCCAAAAGTACCGTATCTTAAGTGTCCTAAAAATAACTCACCTGTAAATGGCAGGTTATCTCTCATCCAGTTTGGATCTTTTAATTTTTCAGGGTCGTTTTCTTCAAGTTCAACAAACCTTCTGTTTACTTGATTAAACACATCTTGTATTGGGTTAGTTGCTACTGATCTTTTCCTGCTGATGTATCTTTTTCCTGCTTCTACATCTAGCTTCACATTAGCCAATCCTACCCCATCTTGCCCTCTGTTGTGTTGCTTTTCCATCAATAAATACATCTTGTTTAAACCGTAAAGTGATGTCCCATATTTCTTTTGGTAAAAATCTAAAGGTTTTAACAATCTTAACATTGCTACACCACATTCGTGCTTTATTGAGTCGCTCATTTAGTAGGTTTTGAGGGTGTAAACATAGTTTTTATTCTGCGATAATTTTCATTAATCCACTTATTCCTGGATTAGAATAAATTACGCCATCAATATCAAGTGTAGGAATGATTCTTTTTCCATTATTTGCTTTTTCAATAAAATCAATTGCCTCTTGATTATCATTGCATATAATATATTCATACTTTATTCCTTTTTCAGCAAAGAATCTTTTTACAACTAAGCAATCAGAGCACCAATCGGCACCATATACTTTAATATTCATTGGTATAAAATTTATAGGTTAGTCCGTTTTGTATTATAGTACACTCCTTACAATGTGAAAGATAAGTGAATGCAAATGGTTTATTTACATCAAAGCTACTGGGTGCTGCATAAAATAATCTGGAACATTCTAATTCTCCATCAGGAGAAAATCTCTCAATTCTAAAACATTCATTTTCTTGCTTAATAGTAAACCAAGAGCTTGCTCCTATTCCACTAATCAATTGTGCTTTTTCCGATATATTTTCTGGTCTTTTCATCATCCCTCAATAGATGTAAAATAAGCTTCTAATCTACTCTTTTTTACTTCAATACAGTTGTTATTCTCCACCATGTAATAATGATGATTTGTAATGCATACATTTCTTTTAGGTGATGGAGAAATACAAAAAGGGTATTTTAACCTCAGCTTTTTTATAAATGAAGGTCCTGAAGCATTAATTACTTTTGCAACAAAACGGGAACAATTTGTACCCGGCCTGACAAGAGGTCCATAAGCTAACATTCCTTTTTTTTGTATTCCTTTTGCTTTATTAAAAGCTAATTTAAAATCTACATTTCTTAGAACTGAAGCATACATTTTTCCTTCACCATGTGTAGCCTTCATTTGTGATAGATATAAAAGTATCTCATCAATATTTGCAATCTTATTCTCAGATATCTCAGCATCAATTACGGCTGTATCTTGGTCAGTTTCTATATCTCTTACTCTACCATACCCTTCTGGAGTATGATACCTCCCAAAATCAAAATAATGAACTTTTTTTGTAGTTGAATTAATAAGCGCTATTGCTGAATGACCAACTCTGTACTCTCCATCTTGCGATAAAATATTATCATACCAAGCTCCAGCAGCTTTTACCATTCCTTCTGGCCATGCTAGGGTAATTATAAAATCGTTTTGCATTTATTATGATATCCTTTTTATAGAGTCTGCATTTTCATTAGCAAATTTTTCTAAAACATTAAAAAAGTGTTTTAAATCTTCATGAGTATTCTCTCCATTTATCGTTACCAACCTTACAAATCCATTATCATGAAAATGGCCAAAACCTACCATTAAAGTATTGCTTTCATAAAGTTTCGTGCACAAATCTTCCGGGTCAAAACCTTTGTAATTAAAACAAACTGATAGTGAATCTTTAAAACTATACAATGTATAATCGGAATTAGAAATTACATATTTTCTTGCTGTATCAGCAAGTGAGAATTCATGATCAACTATTTTAGCAATTCCATTTGTGCCAATTGCTTTCCACATAGTCCAAAACTTAAGTGCGTTATTTCTTCTTCCACACTCAAAAGAAGTTTGCCCCAAATTAAAATCTTCATCATGTGTTTGGTACAAATAAGTAGCATCATTATTAAATGAGTTATAAAGGTCATGCTTATCTTTTACTATTAAAGTTGAAGTGCTTAATGGAGCTCCTAAAGTTTTATGAGCATTAAAACAAAACGAATCTGTTTGCGCAATTCCTTTTACCAAGTGATTGTACTTTTTACTAAAAATAACTGATCCGCCAAATGCCCCATCTAGATGCAACCAAATATTATTTTTCTTACAAATTGGTGCTAACTCCTCAACATTGTCAAACGCACATAAAACAGTTGTTCCTGCAGTGGCATTTATATAAAAAGGGACAAAGCCATTTGCAATGTCATCATCAACTTGATTTTTAAAGACATCAATATTTATCCTTCCCTGTTCATCCGATTTTATATAACGAACATTATCTTTACCTACTCCTGTAAAGGATGCATTTTTTGCAATTGAGTAATGAGAGTTTTCTGATGTATAAGCAATCAATTTTTCATTAATACCTCTATACTTTATCTCAATATTTACTTTATCTCTAGCCATTACTAATGACATAAAGTTGCTCATACTTCCTCCAGTTGGAAAAGTTCCTCCTGCATTTTTATCATATCCAATCAGTTTATAAACCTGAGCAAGGATTTCTTTTTCTACTGCAACTTGTGGTCCTGCAATTTTATAAGTCGCCATGGAATTATTAAGCAATACAGCTAATAAATCTCCTAAAACTGCCTTTGAATGCCTACCCCCAAAAAGCTGATTGAAAAATAATTTTGATGAAGATTTCGGACTTTTTAACATTAAATCTCTTAATGCAGATGTGAATTCAACACCAATTGATGCTTCATTTTGTAATGAAATATTTAACACTTCTTTTATATCAGATGGTTTTATATTTTCTGATATAGGATTGAGTTTTTCATCTTCTAAAAACACTTCAATTAACTCATTAAAAACTTTTAAATCCTCTTTTATATTATTCGACATTAAATGTTCCTTAAATTAAAGCGCAAAAGTAGAAAAATAGTTTGCTTTTTAATTTTAAGAAGTAGAATATCTTTTGAATTCGTAAGATACTCTCTAATTATATAGGGGCAAATATCATAAAATGTGTATTTTTGTAGAATGAGAAATATTTTAATTCTACTATTTAGTTTTGTTTACTTTACTTTGAGTGCACAAATTGTTATCAATGAGTATTCAGCAGCTAATTACGATACTTACACTGATAATTATGGAGAATATGAAGATTGGGTAGAGCTTTACAACCCAACTGCTGCTGCAGTAGACATAAACGGATGGGCTCTTTCTGACAAAGTAAATAACCCTTTAAAATGGATAATTCCATCTTCATTTATTGTTCCGGCTGGTGGGACTGCACTAGTTTATTGCTCAGGTAGAGATGAAATTATTGGTTTAAATGCGCATTCAAATTTTAAAATTACTCAAACTAAAGGCAATGAAGTTTTTATGCTTTCAAATGCTGGAGGAATGCTACAAGATTCTATAAGGGTATATGCAAATCAAAATTCACATACAAGGGGTAGAGAAACAGATGGTTCTGCAATATGGAGTGTTTTTGTTAATGGAACACCTAATGCAACTAATACTGGTGCAATGCAAGAATACGCCACAGCTCCTGTTTTCTCGCAAGTTGGAGGGTATAATGCTGCTGCAATAAATATTACTTTAAGTTCTCCTGATCCGAATATAACAATCTTTTATACTACAAATGGAGATGAGCCAAACAACACCTCCAATGTGTATTCAGCTGCAATTAACATTGCTAGTACTTCTGTTGTAAAAGCTATTGCATATAGCTCAGACCCAACAATTCCATCAAGCTTTATTAGTTACCATACTTTTTTTATTAATGACACCCACACTATACCTATTTTATCAGTATCTGGAAATAGTGGAACAGGAGGCCTTGAAGATTTATTAGATGGAGGGTGGGGTAGCACAAGCCTTGAGCCTGAAGGCACTATAGAATGGTTTGATAAAAACGGAATATTGCTTGATAAAGGAACTGGCGAGTTTAATAAACATGGTAATGATTCTTGGGCTTACGATCAAAGAGGATTTGATTATGTGATGAGAGATCAGTTTGGATATAATTACGCTTTACAAGATCAAGTATTTGCAACTAAAAGTCGAGATAAATTTCAAAGAGTTATTGTAAAGGCTGCAGCAAATGACAATTACCCTTTTTCTTTTGGAGGGTCAGGCGCGCACATTAGGGATGCATATGTTCATCACCTTTCACAGATTGGAGATTTAAGACTAGATGAAAGATCCACTTCTTCTTGCATAGTGTATTTAAATGGAAATTACTGGGGAGTTTATGAAATGAGAGAGAAAGTTGATGATCATGATTTTACTGACTACTATTATGATCAAGATAAAAACAACTTACAATATTTAAAAACATGGGGTGGAACTTGGACCGAGTATGGCGCACCTAACGCACAGACAGACTGGGATAATTTTGTAGATTATGTAGACAATAACCCCATGTCAATTCAGGCTAACTACTTACAGGCAAAAAGTGAATATAATATGGGTAGCTTAATTGACTATTTTCTCTTAAATGCATATGTCGTTTGTCAAGACTGGCTAAATTGGAATACAGCTTGGTGGAGAGGAATGGATCCAAATGGAGAGAAGAAAAAATGGAGATATACACTTTGGGATATGGATAATACGTTCGATCATGGAACAAACTATACAGGAATTCCTAGTTCCGACCCTGACGCATCACCATGTGACCCAAGTACTTTAGGAAATACTGGTGGTCAAGGACATGTTCCTATTTGGAATGAAATGCTGACGAATGAGGAATTTCATGATGATTACATTAATAGATGGCAAGACTTAGCAAATGGACCTCTTTCTTGTGATTTTATGGTGCATATACTTGATAGTATGATAGCTGTTATTGACCCAGAAATGCCAAGACAAATTGCTACTTGGGGAGGGAGTTATGCTGCATGGCAAAGTAATGTAACTGATTTAAGAGACTTTATTTTAGCTAGATGCGATAGCATGAACTCTGGTTTTGTAGATTGCGATACTGCAATTACAGGAATATTTAATGTGACCGTTGAAATAGTTGGAATTGGAGAGGTTGAAATGAGTAATAGCAATATTATTAATCAGATGAATTCTGGTTGGTCTGATGATAGATTTGGTGGTATTGACCTTCCTTTTAAAGTAGTAAGCGGTACATTTGATCATTGGGAGGTAATATCAGCTACACCTTATATTTACGACCCAAATGTTGATACTTTAGTTCTTGACTTACAAAGTGACGTTTTAATAAGAGCATACTTTGGAGAGAGTAGAGGTATTGTATTTGACATAGATCCATTAGGAACTACAACATCAATTGATATAAACGGAACGATTATTAGTGCTTTCCCTTACAGCATGTCCCCTATGGTTGGAGACAATATCTCTTTAATTCCAAATATTGATGCTTTATATGGGTTTGATTCTTGGAGTTCTGATAGTAATTTTTTATCCCCATCAACTTTTACAGAAAACATCAACTTTACTGTAACTTATGCGGATACTATTACGCTTCATTTGTATCAAAAGCCTACAATTGTATATGATATTAGCCCTAGCGGGACAACTACGTCAATTGATATTAATGGTATAAATATATCGGTTTTCCCACATACTGAAATCGTATATAATGATATCTTAAATACACTAAATCCAATTATTGACCCTACTTTTGGCTTTGGGTCTTGGTCAACCAATTATAACACAATGTTGAATGGAAATTCCTCTATAAATAATTCATTTTATGGAATGGGTGATGATACTATTGTTTTAAATCTTTCAGCAATATCTGCCTTTATCTCAGGAAATGACACTATTTGTGATAACGCAAAAGTGAAAGGACTTATAAATGTTTCTTTTATTGGGGTTTCTCCCTATACTTTTGTTTATTCAGAAAATGGCATTTCACAACCATCAATTACTACTAGTTTAAACCCTTATACTTTTTACACGGCAGTAGAAGGATTATACACATTAAACAGCTTTTCAGATGCCAATGATATTGGGCAAATCAATGGAGAGGGAATTGTAACTGTTTTAGAATCACCAATAGCTGATTTCAATGCTTACCCAGATACACTTACAATTTTGAATACTACTGTTAGCTTGACAGATAAATCTACTACAGCTGAAAATTTGATTTCTTGGGAGTGGGATT
>Ga0206677_10003350_pt1 | contig 13533 bp, 11 predicted proteins | sample M130m12015metaG_FD_155475 | JGI IMG/M metagenome (GOLD analysis project Ga0206677, IMG submission 155475) | Ammonia-oxidizing marine archaeal communities from Monterey Bay, California, United States - M1 30m 12015 | ecosystem: Environmental > Aquatic > Marine > Intertidal zone | place: USA... | reverse complement strand
CTTCTAATGGTGTATATAGCTGTGATGTGAAAGATAAAGTAGGATGTATTATAAATGTAGTTTTTACTGTTAATAATGTCCCTACAATTATTTTAGAATTTAATTCAGCAAGAAAACTTTTAAAAATTACAGATATATTAGGACAAAAAACTCCTTACAGAAAAAATACACCTCTCTTTTACATCTATGATGATGGAACGGTGGAGAAGAAAATAATTCTTGAATAAATAAACCTACTCATCTGAGAAGGTTTATTCTAAGTGGGCCTCTCGGTCCTTATTTCGAACTTTTTTGGAAAATTATTACGTAAGTTTGCTAAATGAAAAATCTACTACTTGTATTATTATACTTGCCAATGATTGGGTTTGGCCAGAATGTATATATACCTGATGCTAATTTTAAAGCAATTTTAATATCTCCTTTTAGCGGTGTTAATTCTAATGGGGATTCAGAAATACAAGTAAGTGAAGCCGCTGCGTATACAAATAACATTAATGTTGGGATGGCCAATATTTCTGATTTAACAGGAATTGAAGCTTTTATAAATTTAACTGAATTTTCTTGTTATGGGAATCAACTTACAAATATTGATTTAACTCAAAATACTGCTTTGACATATTTAAATTGTGAGGACAATCAACTTACAAGTTTGGATTTAAGTCAGAATTCCGCTTTAGATATTCTGTATTGTGATTACAATCAACTTACTTCTTTAAATTTAAATGGAGCAGTTTCTTTAGGTGCAGTTAGGGCTAATTATAATCAATTAACATATTTAGATTTGAGCACTAATACTCAGTTAGAGGTTTTGGAAGTTACTGGCAATAAGCTTAATTCATTAGATGTAAGTCAAAATCCAGTTCTTAATAGGTTAGACTGTGAGGGACAAAACTGGCCAAATAGTCAGCTGACTAGTCTAGATCTAAGTCAGAACCCAAATTTACAATATGTGAATTGTGGTCAGAATCAACTTACTTCTTTAAACCTTAATGGAGCTGTTTCTTTGCAAACACTTTACTGTCATGAGAATCAACTCACTTCTTTAGATTTAAGTACAAATACTATTTTGACAGGAATATGGTGCCCATATAATCAAATTACATCTTTAGATCTCACTCAAAATATTAATACTAACGGAGTTTCTTTAGATTGTTTTGATAATGCATTAACAAATTTAGATATAAGAAATGGTCTTAATCATACTTGGTGGAGTGTGAAGTGTTTCAACAATCCTAACCTTACCTGTATTAATGTAGATGATAGTTTGTTTATGTATAACTGGATGGCTAGTAGTCCTAATCCTCCGCAAGTTCAAATAGACCCGCAACACTATTTTAGTAATAATTGTCCAACTTCTACATTTTCGCTATGTGATTCTGTGGTTATTTATTATAGTTGTATGGACACAACGATAATACCAAATTTAATATATTTTGATGTACAAGTATCAGGTTTCGGCCCTAACGTTGGTTACCCTGGTTTTGTATTATTAGATCAACTAGGAGATACTGTATCCTATGAAAATTTTAATACAGCAGGTAATGTATATACGCTTATGCCTAATGCTATTGAAACAAGGTTCTTAGATATTATTCAAAATTTCAGTTTACCATTTAATGGTTTTATACACTTAGTAGATGGTTGGTTTGCAGGCAATCCTAACACAGCATGTATTTATCCATTTTATATTACTGGCACAACATCAATAGAAGAAGAGTCTATCAATAAAGAACTTCTGAAAGTAATAGATATATTAGGAAAAGAATCTAAAGATTTGAAAAATCAACCTCTTTTCTATATCTATGATGATGGAACATTAGAAAAGAAAATTATTATTGAGTAAATAAAAACCCACGCAAATGAGTGGGTTTATTTTAGTTGACCTCTCGGTCCTTATTTCGAACTTTTTTAGAAAATTATTGAGTAAGTTTGTTTTATAAATAAATGTAGTACTTATATTATTGGAAATAATGTTATTAGATAAAAATTTTTGGAATGATAAATATGTTAAATCTAAAACAGGATGGGATGTTGGAGAAATAACTACCCCGTTAAAAGAATATTTTGATCAACTGAATAATAAAAAAAATAAAATCTTAATTCCCGGTTGTGGTAATGCATATGAGGCAGAGTATTTATTTAAAAATAAATTTCACTCTACTTTTGTCCTTGATTACTCTAAGCATGCTCTTAATAATTTCAGTAAGAGAGTTCCTGATTTTCCCAAAAAACAACTATTAAATAATGATTTTTTTGATGCTCAAGGGAAATATAATATTATTATTGAACAGACATTTTTTTGTGCAATTAATAAAAATAAAAGAAGGGACTATTTTGCTAAAATGTCTGATTTATTAAAAGCTCAAGGGAAATTAATAGGTTTACTTTTTGATGATAATCTTAACGAAGATCATCCTCCTTTTGGAGGTAGTAAAAGCGAATATAAAAAATATTTTGAGCCTTACTTTAATATTAAAGTATTTGAACCCGCATATAATTCTATAAAGTCTAGAAAGGGGAGGGAGTTATTTATGATTTTAATTAAAAAATAAAACCCACTCAATTGAACCGGTTCTTTATTGGAGAACCTTTTGGTCCCAGTTTCTGACTTTTTTAGAAAATTAATTTCTTTTGATGTGTAAGTATCTACTCTTCTTAGTGAAGAGATAACAAATAAATATCTTTATAATTGCAAAAAAAAGAACTATGAAAAAAATACTACTCAAATTACTTTTCTTGCCAATGATTGGTTTTGCGCAAAATCCTAATTATTCTGAAGATATTGCTCCAATAATCTATGGAAAATGTTTGCAATGTCATTATAGCGGAGGTATTGCCCCCTTGTCTTTAGAAACATACCCAGATGCAGTTACTAGTGCGGGATTAATTCAGCATGTTGTTTCAACTGGGGAGATGCCCCCTTGGCCACCAGACACTACATATCAGCGTTTTTCCTATGAAAATATATTATCCTTAGATGAAATTTCAAAGATTACAGATTGGATTACAATAGGTGCCCCTATCGGAGATACTAACTTATTACCTCAGATACCGACATTTCCAACTACTTCAATTTTAGGTAATGCTGATTTAGAAATTCAGATTCCAACTTACTCAAGTACCGCAACTTCAAATTCTGATGATTATGTTTGTTTTTCCATACCAACTGGCTTAACACAGAATAGAGAGATACGAGCTATTGAGGTGATCCCCGGAAATTTACAAACAGTACATCATGCAATAGTTTCATTGGATGCTTTTCCAAATAGTTCTGTTGTTACTACGCCAAATTGCATGGGACCTCAAGGAGGTACCATTTATACTTGGGCACCCGGATCCGTTCCTTTAACTTATCCTATAAGTCAGTCACATACTTTTGGAGTTAATCTACCTGCAAATAGTAGCTTATCTATTTCTATGCATTATCCAGAAGGAAGCTTAGGACAATTAGACAGTACTAAAGTAAAAATTTATTTTCATCCAGTAAACACAGTAATTAGAGAAATATATAGTGATTATTTAATAAATGAAGGACTTTTAGGTCAACCATTTATATTGCCTCCAAATCAAATAACTCAAATAACAGGAACATTTGGACCTACTACTCAAGATTATTCTTTCATGTCAGTATTTCCCCACATGCATCTTCTTGGAAAAAGTATTGAGATGTTTGCTGTATCACCTTTAAATGACACCATAAATCTCATTAAAATAAATAATTGGGATTTTGAATGGCAAGGTTCGTATTTATTTAAAAAATTTCTAAAAATACCAACAGGAAGTATGATATATGCTAGAGGTTTGTATGATAACACTCAAAGTGTATCAAATCCAAATCCTGTAACTGTGCAATCAGGTTTAAACACACAAGATGAAATGTTTGTTGGTATTTTTCAGTTTTTAGATTATGAGATAGGTGATGAAAACATTATTTTAGAAAACACTAATATAGTGACAAGTAATAGTTCAATCCTTCCATTTAATTTAAACGGTAAATTTCTTAAAGTAGTTGATATATTAGGAAGAGAAACAAAAGAATCAAAAAATATACCGCTTTTTTATCTTTATGATGATGGAACGGTAGAGAAGAAAATAATTCTTGAATAATTAAAAACCCACTCAAATGAGTGGGTTTCTTTTTGGTGGGCCTCTCGGTCCTAAGTTCGAACTTTTTTAAGAAATTATTTTGTAGTTTTACTCAATGAAAAAACTACTACTTATATTACTTTGCTTTCCCCTTTTAACGTTGGCGCAAAGCAGTCCTAATTTATTACGTTCTACTATTTCAAATAGTGGAAGTAGTACTCAAACAGAAGACAACTATGTAGTCCAACAATCTGTTGGGCAAAGCAGCCCAATAGGTTTGCAGGAAGCAAGCAAACATACTGTTAGGCAGGGTTTTATACAGCCGGCACAACTTAAGCGTATGCTGGCAGCTAGTAATGCTGCTGATTTATTGGTAAGCGTTTACCCAAACCCTACTACAGATAAGATAACTATTGCTTTTGAGGAACTGGTTACTGGTAAAGTAATACTTTCTATTTATGACCAGATGGGAAAATTAGTAATGGAAGAAAATAAAGAAGGGCAAGCAGAGCTTAGTTATTCCTTAGCTAACTTATCTGCAGGTAATTACTTTATAAAAGTAAATACAGCTACTAAAGAATATGTTACACAAATATCAAAACAACAATAAATCTTAAATAACTATAACAAATATGAAAAAGTATATCCTGTTAGCAAGCTCACTATTTATGGGCGTATTCACTGCTGAGGCACAAGACAAATCGTGTAATATTAATTTTATTAATTTAGAGAGTGGTATTAATCTTTCTCAATTTGATTTTTCTGATTCAGAAATAACTGCATTTAAAAATGGGAGTTTTTCACCTTCTCAGCATCAAGCTTTGTCGCTTGGATTTAACTTAAAGGGAGATTTAAATCTTGTGTTAGGGGCGGCTTACGATAAGTATCAAGTAATAGGGAAATCTATTGATATGACTAGTTCTCATCTTTCTTATGACCTAAATTATGTATCAGCTAGTGCAGGTTTAGAATATAGCTTCCCAGTTCAAGATAAAATAAGCTTATTAGCAAACGGAGCAGTAACTTACAATTCCCTGCTTTCTGGTTTTCAAAATATAGGTTCATCTTCTTATGACTTATCAGATTCTGATTTTGAAGCTAGCAGCTATAGTGTTGGTGCTGGTGTATTGTATAAAATGACTGATGCGACAGGCATTTACTTAAAGTATGATTGGAATAAGACATTGAATATGGAAGATGCTAATGACAGCTATAAACTAACTTCTTATGTTTATAGTGTAGGTGTTCGTTTCACTTTAGCTAACTAATTAAAAAATTATAAAAATCAAAATTATGAAAAAGATATATTTAACACTACTAAGTTGTTTTATTGCTGTTGTATCAATGGCCCAAACACTAGGATTTAGCTATCAGGCTGTTATTTTAAATCCTGATGTACAGAGTTTACCAGGAAATGATGTAGAGCAAGGATTACTATCAGAGAGTGATATTGCTATTCGTTTTACTATTGAAAATGAGTTTGGCACTGAGTACCAAGAAACACATACTACTAAAACTGATGCTTATGGTATGGTTAGCTTAATGGTAGGGCAAGGAATGGCTACTATTGGTAACTTTACAGAAGTTGCTTGGTTAGGTGCAGAGAAGTACCTAAAAGTAGAGATTGACTTTACAGCAAGTGGAGGGAGTTATGAAAGCTTAGACAGACAAGCTTTGACTTACTTACCACAGCCAATGAGTAATGAAACTATGGCGATAATTAATCAGATTAAAGCTGATATTACCAATAATAATGCTTTACAAAATGAAGTAATACGAGCAACAGCTGCTGAACAAGTAATTTCTGATGCATTAGATGCAGAAATAGTTAGAGCAACAGCTGCAGAGGCAGTTAATACCGCAGATATTGCAACAAATACCACAACAGGAGTAACTAATGCTACAGCAATTGGGGTTAATACTTCAGATATTGCAACAAACACTGCAACAGGAGTAACTAATGCTACAGACATATCAGCTAATACTTCATCAATTGCAACAAACACTGCAACAGGAGTATCTAATACATCAGCTATAAGTAATGAAACCACAAGAGCAATAGCAGCAGAGGCAGCAAATGCTACTAACATATCAGCTAATACTTCAGGTATTTCAACTAATTCTACAGATATAGCAACTAATGCTTCAGGTATTTCAACTAATTCTACAGATATATCAACTGCAAATGCAAATATTGGAACTAATGCTTCAGGTATTTCAACTAATGCTTCAGGTATTGCAACTAATACATCAGATATTTCAACAAACACTGCAACGGGAGCAACTAATGCAACAGCAATAGGGGTTAATACTTCAGATATTTCAACGGCCAATACAAATATTGCAACTAATGCTACAGATATAGCAGCTAATGCTTCAGGCATAGCAACAAATACTACAGATATTTTAACTAATGCTTCAGATATTTCAACTAATGCAAATAATATTGCAGCACACAATTCTACTGATTTAGACTTAGACGCCAATAACGAAATACAAACTTTAAGTATTAATGGAGATACTTTATTTATAAGTAGTGGTAATTCAATTGTAATTCCTGGATTAAGTTTAATAAATCTAATTGTGGCAGGATGTACAGATCCAGCAGCATATTCTGGATATAATCCATTAGCAAATGTAGATGACGGTTCTTGCATACCATTTGTATATGGTTGTACAGATCCAACAGCATATTCTGGATATAATCCACTAGCAAATACAGATGACGGTTCTTGTATAGCAGTTGCTTTAGGATGTACTAATTCACTATATATTGAATACGACCCATTAGCTAATACAAATGATGGTTCTTGTAATACTATTATTGTATATGGTTGTACAGACCCAACAGCATATTCTGGATATAATCCACTAGCAAATGTAGGTGACGGTTCTTGCATACCATTTGTATATGGTTGTACTGACTCAATTCAATTTAATTATGATCCACTAGCAAATACAGATGATGGTTCTTGTATAGCAGTTGCTTTAGGATGTACTAATTCAATATATATTGAATACGACCCATTAGCTAATACAAATGATGGTTCTTGTTCTATTGGAATTGGTAGTAATTATCAAGGAGGAATTCTCTTTTATATATTACAACCCGCAGATATAGGTTATGTGTCCGGTGAAGTTCACGGCTTAATTGCAGCTCCTTCAGACCAAGATGATGATGCAGAGTGGGGTGGCGCTGGACCATGTTATAACATTGATCTTCCAGGAGCAGATGGAACAGAAATTGGAACAGGTAATCAAAATACAATTGATATAGTAAATGCTAATTGCCATTTAAATCAGGGTTCTGATATTGCTGCAGAACTTTGTGCAAATCTAACTCTTGGTGCATATAGTGACTGGTTCCTTCCGTCAAGATATGAATTATATGAGATGTATCAAGTTCGCAATAGTATTGGTGGTTTTGCTAATGACGAATATTGGAGTTCTACAGAGTTTAGCAGCGATAAAGGAACTATTGTTCATTTTGGCACTGGTTCCATTGGTTCGTATTATAAAGTCTGGTGGACTAATGTCCGTGCTATTCGGGCTTTTTAACTATTTAATAATTTTAATTGTTTTGGGGTAGCTGATGTAAATAAAAAAGCGGAATCTTAACTCATAATGAGATGGATTCCGCTTTGGTGGACCTCTCGGTCCTTATTTCGAACTTTTTTAGGAAATTAAATTCTTTGGATATGTAAGACTATTACTAGATATAGAAATTGTTATAAGTTTTTTGAATTCATAAGATGTTATTTGAAAAAATATTGTAAGTTGCAAGAAACTATATATTTTTGCAGTGTTAAAATCGATTTAAGCACTTAAAACAAATTATTAAATTTAACAAAACAAAATTATGAAAAGATTATTATTAACAGCATCATCAGCTTTGACAATCTTGTTTGCTCAAGCACAAACCTTATGTGATCCAAACATGACTTACACAACAGGTTCACAATATCAATTAGAAATAGCAATACCAGTAACTGGAAATAGTTTGCCTACTATGGCGCCTTTGTATGCTGTAACTTATGGTGATGGAAATATGTTAGCTGAAGATAGCTGTTTTAGTGGTCCTTGTACACACATGGTATACAACTATAACCCAAATGGAACGTATTATGATACACTTACAACTTGTATATCCTATACACTTACAGATACAGTAGGTTATGTTGACACTTTAATGTGTTGTTTCTTTCAATATTGGGATGGAAGTTCTTGGGCAGTTCCAGGTGGAGCACCTACACCTTCTTGGGATTGTGATCCAGTTTCAGGCTGTTATGATCCTAATAATGGATTAGGACAATATACTACATTAGCTTCTTGTCAATCAATTTGTCAATCACAAATAGTATCACCTTGTGATTCAATAGATATAGTTGGTTCACAGTCACAATTAACAATGGAGGTTATGAGTGGAACTAATGTGAATTCCCCACTTTATATTGTCACGACAGACTTTAATGGATATATTGTTGGTGAAGATAGTCTTACTTGGACTCATGATGCCTGGCCTATTATGGCATTAACAGACAGTATTATAACTTGTATTACATATGTTAATGGAGTAGATACATTAACTTGTTGTGTAGAGTTCTTTTGGAATGGTTCTTTTTGGGCTAAGATAGGTAGCGTTACCTCAATAGGAGAAATAGACTTATTTGATAAAAAACTAATTAAAGTAGTTGATATGCTAGGTAGGGAAACATCAATAAATAGCAATCAAACCTTATTCTTTATTTATGAAGATGGTTTGATTGAGAAAAGGTATATTATAGATAGAAAGTAATGTATAGGAAGATACTTGTTTTCATATGCTGTGTGGTTTTAGTTTCTAAAACTGTAAGCTCACAGATTATTTACGAATGTACTGTAGAAGGAGTTTGGCATGCTGATTCAGTTCAGTATGCCGCTCCTTTTTCATTAGGTTTTTGGTTTGTAAATACAGGAAACACATCTTTATTAGATTCGGTTATTACTGCTAACATAGCAATTTCTCCAGTTAATGCAGCAACACAAAATTGGCAGATATTAACCTTTACACAAAACATACCTCAAGGTGTTTTTGCTCCTGGAGATAGTCTCTATATGTTAAATAATCCTCTTAATGGTGGCCCACAATTGTATCAACAAGCAGGAGATAATTTAGTTGTCATCTGGCCAAGTTTTACAGTTCCCGCTACTATTGATACTAGTATTACCCCCTTGTATGTAATCCCACCTATAACATCTATTAATGAGATGATTCCTCATATTAATAAGGCTCCATCTTATTATATATATGATGTTCTGGGTAGAAGATATGATAATATTAATGATATTCCTATAGGGGTTATTTACATAAGAGATGGTAAGAAGTATATTAGAAAATAATATTTTTAATGAATAATGCTTTAGATACTATTGTACAATCTCTCTCAAAGGAGGAGGTTAGATTCTTTAAATTATTTCTAAAAAGAACTGATAATAAAAATCGAAAGGATGTAGATCTTTTTGATTATATGAAGAGGAAAAAAGGTGATTTTACTACAAAAGATATCTTAAAGAAACTAGAAACAAATCCAAATAATTATTATCAAATTAAGAACCGACTCTATCATGAATTGAATAATTCTATGGTATGGCAATATATTTGGAAAGACAAACAATCTAAATCTTTTAGTTTTGTTTTACTATCTAGAGTTTATAAGAACAAAGGGGAATTAGAACTATCTCTTCATTACCTGAAAAAAGCGGAGAAAGAAGCAATAGATTCAGAATTATATGAGGTTTTATCTATCATTTACTCAGAGATAATTCAGATCTCTCATGAACTGATTTCTGTTGATGTAGATCATTATATTAAACTAAAAAGAAACAATATTAAGATCTTATCTGAGATTGATGAGATGGATTTATTATTAGCCAAAATAATGTATGATATAAAAACCAAACAGAATTTTGGAAAATCAGATGGCAGTTTAGTTAAACTGATTAAAACAAAATATGGTAAGATATCAAAAGAAAAGAATTTAGTAAATAGTGCTAGATTTAGAATAAGATTATTTAAAATGTATAGTCGTTTGTTACTTCAGGAACGCGATTATCAATCATTAGAGAAGTTTCTAATTGAAAGTTATAATGAGTTTGGAAAGGATAAGTTATTTAATAGATCAAATCATAATGAGAAGCTCACCTTATTAACTTATCTGTCTAATTGTTTTTATAAAACTAAGAAGTATAAACAGTCATTGAAATATTCCGAACAATTATTATTTAGCATGAAAGAATACGATTCTTTTCTTTATGATAAATATCTGTTTTACTATTATAATATGCTTGTCTTAAATTATGCTAAAACGGATAAAAAGAAAGCATTAGATTATTTAAATAAAGCGAGTAAGAGTGAAGCAATTAAGAGGCTACCATCTTATAATGCGTTTATCTATTTAAATCGTTCATTAATTTATTACTATGAAGATAATTATAAAGAATCTCAGAAGAATATTGCTAGATTAATTATGCAAGAGGATTTTTTACTGTTAGATAAATCTTTTCAATTAAAAATATTAGTTACTGAATTAATGATTAGAATTTCAATTTCGAATAAGAATCTTAATGATAAGATTATACAGATTAAAAAGGATTATAAGTCTTTATTATTAGAAAAGCATCATATAAGAGAGAAGAAAATGATAGATTTAATCTTTAAGAATATTCACAATGATGATATTGAAGTTGATAAGAAAGTTTTATTGTCAATTATGTCAGATTCTGATTCAGAGGATATTGATATTATAAGTTATAATGATTGGCTGAGAGAATTAATATAAAAACCCACTCAAATGAGTGGGTTACTTTTTGGTGGACCTTACGGTCCTTATTTCGAACTTTTTTAGAAAATTATTGAATCTAAGTTTGTAATCTTGCTACAAGTGTTTCGGAATTAAATAATTTAGATAAAGAATATTTATATTCAATTAACATTCTTGGAGAAAAGATAAATAGAAGTTTAAAAAATCAAATAATCTTTGATGTTTATATAGATGGAAGTATAACTAAAAGATCCTTGTATAAAAGAGTATTATAATAAGGAAGGAAAAAAATATAACGGCATGCTATATGAAAAAGTAAACCCACTCAATTAAGGGGGTATATTTTTGGTGGAGCCAAAAGGAGTAAAATCGAACTATTTTGGTGAGGATTTGGAATTATTTTAAGTCCAAAGCCATAGCTAATATTCTTATTAAATTTTTAATACTTATCATCTATTTTTTTAGATTAACCCTTTAACGGTCTATGTAAAATGCGTTTTAATGCATTTTTACACATTGTTGGAGGTAGTTATTTTATTTACAATTATTTTTACGGACAAGTTTCAATTACCGATAATGCAAAATCAAAAAGAAATTGATATTTATCTGTATTATTTGTTTGTCCTATACTATGGACAAGGATAGCCTTATCTCCAATGCCTAAATCTTGATATTTATTGACTATGATTGTTCCATAATTGGGATCGTGAATATCTGGATTTATAGGGTGGGTTGATGAACCTGGCTCCCTTCTGTAAACAAAATAAATTGGTGGTGATTCATTATTAACATTCTCTGTTGGAAGCCAAAGATCTGGAAATGCCCAAGCTGTACTTGGTAAAGCATTGTACATATAAAGTCCTTTTACATTAGGATTAGGTCTGTGACCATACACCCAACTGAGAACACTACCTCTTGATGAACCTCCGATAATCATATTGGAAGTGTCTAAGTTATAAGTTACTGCATTATCAAACACCCATTGAAACATTAGCTCCGCATCATCCCAACCTGTTTGTGCCTCTTCAGAGGAACTGATAGTTGGTAGTGATTCCCAAGAAATAATTGAAATACCTTGAGCATTTAAATTATTTACAAGCGAATCTGGAATTGAAGTATTACCACCACCATGGTGTGCATCAAAATAAATCGGTGTTGGACATTCAGATTCAGCTTTATACAAATCCAAAAACTGCCTGTCTTCTGAACCATATTTGACTCCTAATTCCACTAAGCTTTCAGTTAATTGATTATTTGGTTCTTGGTTTCTAATTTCATCATCTTTGTTACATGAAATCAAAAACACCACCATTAGTAAACTTGCAAAAATCTTACTCATCATAAATTCCTTTTTAAAAATTACTTCTTAGACTATTGTAATCATCTAAGGTTTAATAAAATTACCGCCAACGTTCTGTGTAAAATGCGTTTTAATGTATTTTACACCTTGTTGGCGGTAGTTTTTATTCAATATTCAAACTTTGGTTCTCCACTATAAAATCAAAAGATAAATCTGATAAGCTTTTACCATTTACAGTTGCACCCCAGGGACCATGACCTCTGCCCTCTAATGGATAATAAACAAAATCAATTTCATTTGTTTCACATATAGTTTTTAAATCTTCAGCACTACTAAATGGTACAGTGGGGTCTTCTGTACCATGAGCTATAAACAATGCTGGATCATTTGAGTCAAACCTTTGGTATCCATAAATTGATTCCAATATTTCTATAGAAACATTAGATCCCCAAAAGTCTAAAATTGTTTGTACTTCATAGGTTTGAGAAAGATTGGTTGTTGATAAGGTATTATCTTCACTTAAGCTTATTTCATCTTTATAGTCGCCTAATTCTGATACGCCAAGCCCAATAGAAGTAATTGCTCCTGCTGAACCACCACCAACAGTAGTATAATCAGTATTGATGTGATAATTTTCGGCATTAGCTATAATCCATCTAAGAGCAGCTTTAGCATCTCTGTGAGCAGGGTACATTGCAAAAACTTGGTCATGATTTGCTGGGGGAATATTAGAAGAGGCGTCAATCCATTCTTGAGGAACCGTTCCCTTATGAACATTAAGTCTGTAGTCAATTGAGAATACAACAAAGCCTCTAGAAGCGTAATAATTTGCCATATTCACTAATTCTTCCTGTTGTTTTGAACCACCATAAAATGCTCCACCATGAATTAACATTAGTAAAGGGCGATTTTGCAAATCATTATCTGGAACATAAGAATCCATTAATAATGGAACTACAGAGGTATTGGCACTATTCCAACTATCATGACTAAGACCTTCAGCGTAAGTGATGTCTTCCGTAATATTTACTTCATAGGTAGCATTCAACTTCACTGTTGGCACAGAGGTTTCTGGTGTAATTATGTTATTATCATCTTTATCACATGATATTAAAGACACCATAATTAGTAAACTTGCAAAAATCTGTTTCATCATAATTTAATCTTTTAAATTCTATTTTAGACTCTTAAAATCATCTAAGGTTTAATGTAATTACCGCCAACGTTCCGTGTATAGTGACGTAGCATCCCGCAGGATGCTATGCACTATACACATTGTTAGGCACAAATCTATTAAAGATTTAGCGAATTACACCAATTTCTTATTGCTTGCCTATCAGCATCGCT
>Ga0206677_10003346_pt1 | contig 13539 bp, 15 predicted proteins | sample M130m12015metaG_FD_155475 | JGI IMG/M metagenome (GOLD analysis project Ga0206677, IMG submission 155475) | Ammonia-oxidizing marine archaeal communities from Monterey Bay, California, United States - M1 30m 12015 | ecosystem: Environmental > Aquatic > Marine > Intertidal zone | place: USA... | reverse complement strand
TTTTACTTTTATCCGTCAATTGCAAATGTATTTTCAACATGCATAGTTGTTGTGATAAGTTACTTGATACAACGTAATTTTACTTTCAAATAAAATCTATATCAAAGTATAGATTCATAAACTTTCAGGAATTTATGTCCTACGGATTGATAACCGAAATGCTCTAGTGCATATGCACGAATTTCTTCTGAATCAAAATTAAGATCACCCTGCAAAAAATCTTCAATTTTTTTAGACAAGGCAACCTCGTCTCTTGGGTCTACAAGAACACCAAACTCAGGAAGGACGTGTTCTGGTATACCGTTAACATTTGATGAAATAATTGGTTTACCAGACATCATAGACTCGGCTATTACACAAGGAAAATTCTCATAATTACTAAACATCAAAAGCCCATGACTAGAACCAATCATATCTGCTATTTCATTGGTGGTTTTTGTTGCATGAAAAGAAACGATATCCCCACCACCTAAATGATCATGTAAAACTTTGGCATACTCAATATCACCGTCAGATACAATGTCCAAATGTATTGAAAAACCTTTTGCTGAAAGACCGTGTATCACCTTAATCATTCCAGTTAAGTTCTTAATACTATCTACCCCTGTGGAAATATGAATCAATCGAGATGGTTTTTCTTCAATCGATTCAGATGCCTTGAAAAGTTTTTCATCAACAACATTGCAGATAATTTCAAATCGTTTTTTACCCGATAATTTCTCCAAACTACCTTTAAGATTGAGACTAACAGGCATAAGAACAGAAGCATTTTTAAGTATTACAGCGCATAGCTTCATAATGGGTTTTGGATAAGCATGTGAGCTATCAACATGAAACCCACTTGAATTCTCAGTGACCACATATGGGATAGAATGTCTTAGTTTTAACCATAACGCCCATATCCCGAGAGGATAAACGATATTAAGGTGCACAATGTCGGGCTTGCCTATCAGCGCTTTCACCTTAGCATACCCTAATCGAAAGGCCTTCCGGTGAGAAAGAAAATTCACTATGCGCCTGTATGGAGCAAAACCAATTACCTTTTTTGGATAATAAACAATGATTTCTTGTAATTGATTTCGCTGACTTGTAACCAATCGAATTGCCTTTTCTTCAGGCGAAGGAAAAATAGAAAGTGCAACTGCCTGGTTATTAATAGCGATCGTATCTGCATGTTTCTGAACAAAATTACCCAAAGTAGGATTGGTTTCGTTCGGATACCATGAGCATAATGTCAATATTTTTAAAGACGAAGGTGTGGTCAAAATTAAACGATATTGTTCTTAAAGATTGAAGCTACCTCATTAACGGCGTAATCAATTTCTTCACGAGTTGTATATCTAGAAAATGAAAAACGTGTATTTGGCCTCTTAGCGTTTGCGCCGATACCTTCTAAAACGTGAGAACCTTTAGTTGATCCTGACGAACAAGCGCTACCTCCACTTGCAGCAATTCCTTTAAGATCCAACGTAAACAAAAGCATACTAGCCTTTTCTGTTTCAGGAAAATCAACATTGAGCACTGTATAAAGTGACTTTTCCAATGAAGTCTCTCCATGAAACTTCACATTAGGAATCCTACGCTTAAAAGCATCAATCATATACTGTTTCAACTCAAAAACTTGCTGCTGATGCTCCTCAAGTTCACCATATGCTAAATCGAATGCTTTAGATAATCCAACAATACCATGAATATTTTCTGTACCTCCTCTCAAACCACGCTCTTGGGCACCACCGTGAATAAAAGCAGAAGACTTTATGCGATTGTTTACGTAGAGAAAACCAATACCTTTTGGACCATGGAATTTATGGGCGGCACACGTTAAAAAATCTATATCTAAGGCCTGAAGGTCAAATGTATAATGCCCCATGGTTTGTACCGTATCTGAGTGAAAAAAAGCACCATACTTCCTGCATTGTTTTGATACCTCCTGAATGGGTAACAATGTACCTATCTCATTATTGGCATGCATTAAAGTAACTAAAGTCTTTTTAGATGAATCACTTAAAATACGTTCTAAATGATTCAAATCAATATTCCCTTTGTGGTCAACATCAACGAAAACAAGCTCGATATCAAATTTATCTTGAATATTAATTGCTGTATGTCCTACTGCATGATGTTCAATAGCACTGGTTACAATTCGAGTAACACCTAATTCTGAAACGGATGTAAACATTGCCATGTTATCTGCTTCAGTACCTCCTGATGTGAAAATTATTTCAGCGGGTTTACAATTGAGATAATGTGCTATATTTCGACGGGATTTCTCTATGATTGACTTTGAACCTCTACCAAAAAAATGTGTACTTGAAGGATTGCCAAAATCATTCTTTAATATCGGAACCATAGCTTCAAAAACCTCAGGTGCGACAGAGGTTGTCGCGGCATTATCGAGATAAACTTTCATCCTTATAACTTTTGACGAAGTTAATAAATTTAAAACAAATTATTTTCCGAATTTCGCGGTTTTAACTCTTAAAAAATCTATTCTCAGTACTTTTAAGTAATGTTTAAAGGTAAAATCTTTTTTTTCATTCTGACTTCTTCACTTTTCTTCCAAAATCCATCCCATGGACAATTTTGGCTTGACGTTGCTGCAGGTGGGTCTTTAGGATCAGGAATCATTAGTAATTTAGATATCTATAACGATTCCAAAATAGACATCGCCCCAAAAACATCATCAAATGCATTCCTTAAAATTGGAGCGAATATTAATGAAACAGAATCCATTTTACTGGACTTTGGAATCTCTAGTCGAAATTTTCAACTTACTCAAAAAAATCTGCCAAATATATCGGGAAATCAACTACTCACATTTGGCTACAACTCGATTAGGATTTTATCTATGTACAGACATACCAAAGAAGGCTCCTACATAGAGCTTGGTCCTGAGTTTGGTTTTTTACAAACTTAATATTTCCTTGATGCTTCAGCCCCTTTATTGAACGATAATGTTTTTTTTAAAGCACAAATGATCCTTGCTGCTATTGGTTTTGGAGGATATATTCTAGGCAATGAAAGATTGACGATTGTTTCTGGTTTAAGAATTCTTTATGACCTTGGTGACCTAAGAAGCAAACAAGCTATGGATAAGCATTTTCCTTATCATAATTACGAAAACCTCGCAAATAAACCTTTTCAAGCATGTCATATACTATTTAGTACAGAGCTGAATGTTTCACTAGGTTTTTTGGTAAGAAAATCATGCGGTAAAAGAACCTTAATGTTTCATTGGTAAAGCACTTCCGTAAAGGTCGTAGTGGTCTGCTTTTTCAATAATTACTTTAGTAAAATCACCTAATCTAATATATTCATCTTTGGTTGAAACCAATACTTCATTATCTACTTCAGGTGAATCGTATTCTGTTCTTCCAATAAAATATCCACCTTCTGTTCTATCAAACAATACTTTTAGCTCTTGCCCTACCCTTTTTTGATTCAAATCATGACTAATACCAGACTGTAAATCCATAATTGAATCTGCACGTTCTTTTTTAAGAATATCAGGAACATTATCCTCAAAATTAAAGGCATGTGTATTCTCTTCATGAGAGTATGTGAAAATTCCCAATCTATCAAATCTAGAACGCTGAACCCAATCATACATTTCATCAAAATCCGCATCAGTTTCGCCAGGATACCCTGCGATAAGAGTAGTTCGTATTGCAATTCCTGGAACCGTAGCTCTTATCTTAGCAATAAGCTCCTCCGTTTTTTCTCGGGTAATCCCACGCCTCATGGCCTTAAGAATCTTGGTTGAACCATGTTGCAACGGCATATCAAGGTAGTTACATATTTTCGGATTGTCTCTCATTACCTCAAGCACGTCCATAGGGAAGCCTGAAGGAAAGGCGTAATGCAATCTTATCCATTCTATCCCTTCCACTTCAACCAGACGCAAAAGCAAGTCTGCTAGCGCTCTTTTTTTATATAAATCTAAACCATAATATGTGAGGTCTTGTGCAATCAGCATCAGTTCCTTAACACCAACGGATGCAAGTTTTTTTGCTTGTTGCACCAAATCATCAATGGGTGTAGACAAATGTTTTCCTCTCATTAGAGGAATGGCGCAAAATGAACAAGGACGATCACAACCTTCTGCAATCTTAAAATAAGCAAAATGATTCGGCGTGGTCAATAAACGCTCGCCAACAAGTTCATGCTTATAATCTGCCTTCAAAGTCTTTAATAAACGAGGAAGCTCACGGGTACCAAAATAACCGTCCACCTCTGGAATCTCTTGCTTCAAATCGTCTTTATACCTTTCAGATAAACATCCGGTAACATATACACGATCTACTGCGCCGTCCTTTTTAGCATCTGCATATCTCAAAATGGTATCGATTGACTCTTGTTTAGCATTATCAATAAAACCACATGTATTGATAATCACAATTTCAGAATCATCCTCCTGAGCCTCATGTGCTACATCAAATTTATTCGCCTTTAATTGAGCCATCATCACCTCAGAATCAAAAATATTTTTTGAGCATCCGAGAGTAACAACGTTGACCTTGTTTTTCTTAAGTGTTCTTGCCTTCATTTGTTGGCAAAAATAAGGTACTTTCGTTAACCAAACGATGAACAGAACAATTACTTTTCTGATATCCCTCAGTACACTGCTATTCTCCTGCTCAAAAACAACGGTCATTGATCCCTATTTTTTTGGTAACGGTATGGAGGAAATTCATATAAAAGCTTCCATAAAATCATACTTTCCAGAATCTAAAACATTCCGAATTATTGATGCCTACATTGACGCAAACCTCTTATATCTTCAAATCGAATACCGAAGCACATGTTCGGGAAAAGACAATTTTAAATTCACAGGAGTGCAACACTACTCCGATGATTCTGGAAATGCGCATCGAGAAGCTAGATTGAGTATTGACAATGGAGGTACCGAGAATTGTGATCTAACAAAGGATACTAAAATAATTGACCTTCGTGCCTTAACAAGTCTTGAAGAAAGAGATGCTGAAACAACACTTCATATTGGAGGCTGGAGAACACCAATGACCTATGTGTTTATTCCACATCGAGATAAAAATTAATGATACTTTGGTATTATATTTGATTATTAAAAATTAAATACGTCACTATGAAATATCTTTTTATACTATCACTCATTGCATGTGTATCATGTAAAACGGTTAAAGATACACCGCAAGATTCGGGAAAAACAAAACAGAACCACATAGAAGGTGGAATTATTGAAAGAATACATGATCGTATCGAAATTAAGGCAGAAATTGGAAGAAATGAATCTAATCAGAATAATGGTGTACAAATCATTAAATCAAAATTAGAAGGTAATATTTTATCAATGAAAATTGGATACTCTGGTGGCTGTTCTAAACATGAATTTAAAGTTATTGGTAATCCCATGATATCGAAATCTCTCCCGCCGATTAGACGCGTTGAACTCGTTCACATTAATAACGGAGATAGTTGCCGTGAATATATTGAGCAAGAATTAAGAATAGATTTGAGTGAATTGGCCTACAGTAAAGAATCAGGTAGTATTATCAAGCTTCAATTCGCTCAGATTGAAGACCCTATAATGTATACATACAGTCCAAACTAATTGGTTTATGAAAAAAATGAATGGTCTAGACCTAAATGCCCCAATATTCATAACAGGCATAGGAACAGATGTTGGCAAAACCATTGTATCTGCTATCATATGCGAGTGGACCAAGGGTAACTATTGGAAGCCTATTCAGTCTGGGGACTCTGACGGGGGAGATTCAAAAATCTTGAAAAACCTGGTGAGCCATGAATCATTCGAGATTTTCAAAGAAGCTTTTAGATTTACTGCTCCTTTATCTCCTCATGCAGCGGCAAAATTAGAAGGGAAAAATATTGAGGTAGCTTCAATTGACATTCCCACTTCTAAAAATCCTTTAATCATTGAAGGTGCAGGAGGTTTGCTAGTTCCATTAAATTATGAAAATGAAACAATCTGTGATTTAATCATAAAACTTAACGCTCAAGCTATTGTCGTAGTCAAAGAGTACTTAGGAAATATAAACCATACACTTTTAACTATAGCACACCTTAGGAGAGAAGGTGTTAATATCGCTGGATTGGTTTTCGTAGGAGAAGAACTTCCTCATACCTGGGATATCATTTCAAAACACGCGCAACTTCCGCTGCTTTTCCGAATTCCAATTTTTGATAAACTTGATAAGAATACTATACTTAACTTTGTTGATAAGTTAGATTAAATAGTCAGCACGCAAATGAGTCTTGAAGACGATAAAAACTTTATTTGGCACCCGCTTACACAGCATCAGCTTTATCCAGAACATCTTTTAATTAAAAAGGCTAAAGGGGTCATTCTATACGATGACCATGATAATGAATATATTGATGGCATTGCATCTTGGTATACTTGTATGTATGGTCATTGCAATCCATCAATAACCAAAAAGGTCGCGTCACAAATGTCAGAATTGGACCATGTCGTTTTTACTGGATTCACACACAAACCGGCAATTAACTTAGCAAAAAGCCTCATTGAGATATTACCTAACAATCAAAACAAACTATTCTTTTCTGATAATGGATCAACTTCAATTGATATCGCAATAAAAATGGCACTCCAATTCCATCATAATAAAGGGGTCAAAAAACATAAAATAATAGCTTTAGAAGATGGTTTTCACGGAGATACTTTTGGCGCCATGTCCGTTTCTGATTTATCTATTTATAATGGGCCTTTTTCAGATTATTTCCTTGAAGTCGTTAGAATACCCGCGCCCGACAAAAATAATTATTTAAAAAGTATAGCGCTCATTCAACGATTGGCAAAAAAAGATGACATTGCAGCATTTGTATATGAACCTCTTGTGCAAGGTGCAGCTGCAATGAAAATGCATTCAGCAGTTGCCTTGGATGAGATTCTAAAAACGGTCAAAGCCTTGAATATAATATCAATTGCAGATGAAGTAATGACTGGTTTTGGAAAAACAGGTAAGAATTTTGCTTCTGAATTCATGCAAACTTTACCAGATATAATATGTCTTTCTAAATCACTAACTGGAGGACTTGTCCCTATGGCGATTACAAGTTGTAGTAATGCTATTTATGATGCTTTTTTAAGCTCAAAAATGGAGCATGGTTTTTTCCATGGTCACACCTATTCTGCCAATCCAACGTCTTGTACTGCAGCCCTTGCTAGCCTTGAACTGCTTCAGTCAGAATCCATACAGAACAACATTAAAATGGTTCAAAAATCACATGAACGCTTTAATGACAAAATTAAAAATCATCCAAAAGTGAAATCTACAAGACAACAAGGTATTATTTATGCGATTGATTACAACGTTAAATCAGACCGTTATGGCGATTTGCGTTACAAATTATTTGATTTCTTCATGACTTGCGGAGTTTACCTCAGACCCCTAGGTAATACAGTGTATATATTAGCTCCTTTTACGATCAATGAAAATGAATTGCAAAAAATATATGACGCCATTGAAAAGAGCCTAGAAATTATTTAACAACAATGAAAGATTCATATTGGAGTAAGCGTTATCAATTAAATCAAATAGGATGGGATCTTGGAGAGGTATCAAAGCCACTTGTTTCTCTGTTTCAATCTTTAAATAAAGAGGATAAAATTTTAATCCCAGGATGCGGTAACGCATATGAAGCAACATTTCTCTTTAACAAAGGATTCAGAAACGTACATATTATTGATATCGCTATTGAACCTCTTTTAAACTTTAGAAAATATAACAAGGAGTTTCCTGAAAACCAGATTATACATGGCGATTTCTTTGATCACCAGGCCAATTATGATGTGATTATAGAACAAACATTTTTCTGTGCAATCCTCCCTAAACAAAGAAATGACTACGCTCGCAAATGTTCTGAATTACTTAATAATAAAGGCATACTAAAAGGCGTATTGTTTAATCGGTTATTCGAAGGAGGTCCACCTTATGGCGGTAATGAATCTGAATATAAAGACCTATTTAAAATGCACTTCGAAAAAGTACAAATTAAACCTTGCAATCAATCTATAGAACCTAGATTGGGATATGAAGTATTTATTGAATGTTCAGGATTAAAAAAATCTTAAACCAACTGATTTTTAAGGATGTATTTCAAATGATAATTCACAAGATTATCAACTGGTTTTGCAATAATTGACTTTATCTCAATCCCTAAATCATTTGCTGCTAGTCTTAAATGATTCTCAAGAAGCGCCGACAAAGATCCAACAAAATGAACCGGGGTGTTTAAATAATCTTCATAGCAACACACGTGAACTTCCATGAATTTCTTTAAACCATCAATCAAAACCTGTTTAAAGAACTCATGATTTTTATGCTTAACAATGAAAGGCATAAATGAAGCAATAAAGACATTCGCACTGTCGCTTTTGTAAACGTTTGCAACTATTTCAGCATGTGTCATTTGATAAGAGGCTTCAAAATCTTCCAAAATATCTTTGGGCAATCTATGATATAAGAAACTAGAAAGTAGGAACTTTCCAAAATAACTACCACTCCCTTCGTCACCTAAAACATAACCGAGTGCAGGGACTTCTTCTGATAAATCTGCGCCGTCAAAAAAACAAGAGTTTGAACCAGTTCCTATAATACATGAAATCCCTGGCTCACCGTCATAAGTTGCATAAGCACATGCCAAAAGATCATGATCAACAACGATTTCAGCATCAGGAAAAACCATCTGCAAACCCCGCTCAATTTCTTGATTTAATTTGTCACTTGAACACCCTGCCCCGTAAAAAAATATTTTCGAAACATCAGGTACATGAGACATAATTGACTTGTTTTTTCGAATCTCAGTGGCTACAACATCTGAAGAATGAAAATATGGATTAAAGCCAATGGTTTTGTAAAAAGTTTGTTTAGATTTGTCAACCAAGACCCAGTCGCTTTTAGTTGAACCGCTTTCAATGATAAAAATCATATGTTAAAATTGTTTTTTATAGCTATGTGTCTTTTGAACACTATCAAATATAATACAATTAATATTAAGTCGTGAATTTACAATCGAAAAAGAATAAAAAAGAGCTCAATCCAAACGTTTCTGTAGACTGTGTTATTTTTGGCTTTGATTTAGACCAATTATACGTACTTCTTATTGATAGTGGTAGTACCGAAGCCTTCAGTCAAGCCAGAATGGCTGTTCCAGGAGACCTCATATTTGATACAGAAAATCTTGATGAAGCCGCAATAAGAGTCCTTAGAGAATTGACAAGCATTGAAAATATATATTTAGAGCAGATTGGTGCTTTTGGAGATCCAAATAGGATTGGGAAAAAAGATTCGGATAGAGAATGGCTTGAAGCAATCCGAGCGCAACCGGAAGCACGTGTAATAACTGTTGCCTACTATTCTTTGGTGCGTATGCCGAATTTTAACCCTAAGGCAAGTTCATTCGCTAAAAGTGCAGGTTGGGCTCCGGTTAAAGAAGTATTTGATTTGGCTTTTGATCATTATGACATCCTTCAAGCTGGCTTGGAACAACTAAGGAGAAAAATTAAAATTCAACCGATTGGTTTTAACCTTTTGCCTGAAAAATTCACATTAAGTCAATTGCACAAGCTATATGAGTGCATTTTGGATAAAGAGCTGGATAAAAGAAATTTTAGAAGAAAAATTTTAAACCTAAACATCCTTACCAATCTAGATGAAAAACAGATTGGCGTACCTCACAAACCTTCTCAACTCTTTGAGTTTAACGAAGAAAATTATAAGAAACTTTCTAAAGAAGGATTCGATAATTTTGGGTTTTAGAACCTAAATAAGTTTCATTATATTTGTTAGGATAGTTACACCCTGTAACTTTTCGTTGTTTCAATTTGTATTAACTGTAAATGCACTTATTTGAAAAAGCATGAATATAATGTTGTTATTGATGAGCTTAGTGCTCAACTTTATCGATACGCCTTTCATTTTTTGAGAAATCAAGAAGACGCAAAGGACATTATTCAAGATGTTTTTGAAAAGATGTGGCTGAATAGAAAAACAATTGACTTGGAAACTGTAAAACCTTGGCTTTATAGATGTACGCACAATGCAATGGTTAATTTCATTGCAAAAAAATCTCGTACTAGCTACATGTCTAACCAAGAATTACCTCAGGTTACAACACCTTTTGATTCTTCATTTGAATCAATGCAAATCGTGGACCGCATGGTAAGTATTTTACCTCCAACTCAAAAAAGTATCATTCTATTGAGAGATATTGAAGGTTATACCTACAAAGATATTGGGCTTATTTTAGATTTGTCCGCATCTCAAGTTAAGGTATACCTCTTCCGTGCAAGGATGAAAATTAAAAAACAGTTAATCGGATTGAACAAACTAGCATGACTTCGCCAAATTTTGACAATATAGACTTATGGCTTTTTGATTACACTGAGGGTAATCTCAGTACTTACCAAAAAGAATTGCTTGAACAGTATATTCTTAACCATCCTGAACTTGAAGTTGATCTAGACATGTGGAATATGTCAAAAGCCACAATGTCGTCTGATTTTGTAGAAAACATTGAATTAAAGAAGAAAAAAACATCACGGTTTTCGTATTATGCTATCAGCTTTACAGGAGCTTTAATTATTTTATTAATATCTAAATCATATGATTTAAATATAAACACTGATAATTCAAATAAATCAAAACAAACATCTCATTTACAATTCATTAAAAATAAAAAAATATCGTCAAAAGAGTTTTCAAGCACCTCTAAGGTTACTACAAATACACCGAGAATATTTTCCAAATCAAGCGCCTCAGCGGTGTTAAACAACAATAACACAGCAGCCCTGTCTCAAACAATCAATTTAAATTCTAAAAACAATGACTTTAACGGTAAAAATGTCTTAGAATTCAAATCCAAGACTATAGATTTGGCACTGCAACGATTACCTCTTCAACTTACGGAACCCCTTCTTAAAAATGATGTGTTGCAAGAAATAAATATTACGGAACATACTAAAAACCAAAAAAGGAATTATTCCTTAAGTGGTTTACGTTTAAAAACAAAAACATTTTTCAACAAAATTGATAGAGTCTTTTCGAAAAGCATCGCCTTTAGTAATTATAGAGATCACTTCTATATTATCCCAGGGGTTGCCTCCAATAATGTTAACCTAAGTACTACAGGTTCAGTTTCCCAGTCTAGATTTATATCAACCTCAAGAGCCCGTTGGTTGCGCTCATCAAACGAAAAGCTATCACAAGAATTTTCATACGACACCTACCTTCGGTCTATTCGTTCTGGCATTGGTGCTCAACTAAATTATGACACCTATGCGAATGGTTCAATACAAGATTGGAACGCCGCTATAGTTTTTTCTCCTAAAATCGCATTGTCTAGGAATATTTCAATAGAACCAGCTGCCAAACTTAAAATAGGTAATAAACTACTGAATTCAAACCAAATCAATAACAATTCAATATCGTTCTATGACCAAAATAGTCCTCAGTTTTTTTCTTTTGACAGCACGCAAGAAATTGGACGTAAATTATGGTACAGAGACATAGATGCAGGATTTACGCTTAATACCAAAGTCTTTTACTTAGGGTTCCAAGCTGAAAATATTCTCAACCATATTGAGAACATATATCAAAACGAACAAAATAACGAGAATCGTATTTCTACCACTTACTCAGCTATTGGCGGAACCCAATACATGTCTAGAAATGAAAAGGTGAGCTTTCACCCTTATGTCTATTTACGCACGAACAAACAAAACACTTCCTACTATGGTGGTTTCTCATTTGACATCGATAAATTGTTCGTAGGGGCATCTTACGGTTCTAGAGATCAATATTCTGGTTCAATCGGACTTTCAATTGATCAATTCGCCCTTATCGTTCAGTCAACACGAGCTTTCCAGCCAATTTTAAACGAAATACGTTACACACATCAATTGACATTACGAATAAATTCTCCAATAAGTAAGAAAACTAGAAGGTATATAACACTATAAGCTATGAAAAAACTCATCATCCTATTTGCATTTGCAATTTCTTCATCTTTTGTTCAAGGTCAGGACCCAACATTTACACAGTTTTTTTCTAATCCAATCTACTTGAATCCAGCACTAGCAGGCTCTTCTGGTTGCCCTAGGTTTGCAATGAATTATAGAAATGAATGGCCCCAACTTACAGGTAACTATATAACCTATTCAGCTGCATACGACACCTATGCGAAAAGTATTTCAGGAGGTATTGGAATTTTAGCGATGCACGATCAGCAAGGACAGGGTACTATATCAACATCTATGTTGGGTGCAATATATTCATACAACCTTAAAGTAAATCGTAAATTCTCACTTATGTTTGGTGCAAGAGCTGCATGGTTTCAGAAATTTTTAGACTGGGATAAACTTACTTTCGGTGATATGATTGATCCGAGAAGAGGATTTATTTATCAAACAGGCGATGTTCCTCGTGGAGACGGTAGAAGAGGTTATTTTGATGCTTCCGCTGGATTCGTTGGATTTGGCAAGAATTTTTATTTCGGTGGTGCTGTGCATCATTTAAATCGACCTGACGAATCTATGATTCTAGGGCAATCTAGACTTCCCATGCGTTTTACTGGGCATGCTGGAGCTGATATACCCTTGGGTAGAAAAGGACGCTATTCAAGTACAACGAGTATTATGCCAAATATCATTTATCAATATCAAAATGGTTTTCAAGAATTAAACATTGGTACCTATGTAAAATATGGAAACTTTACAGTCGGAGCCTGGTACAGAAATCGAGACGCCTTTATTCTTTGCTTCGGTGTAACAACGGATAAGATTAAAATAGGCTACAGCTATGATATTACTGTTTCAAAGTTAGGAAATGGCATATCTGGGGGCTCTCACGAAGTATCACTAGGTTTCAATCTCAAATGCCGCAGAAAACCAAGAAACTTTAGAAAAATATCTTGTCCTTCATTTTAACGCGAGAAATATACCGGCAGGATATTTACTGATTTTTCATAGTACGGACTGTGTTTATAAATGAAATACAGCTGCTCCCATTCTGATTCACGAAAACTTTTATCGTTTTTAATTCGGCGCTTGTATGATTGCTGTAACTCTGAATCTTTTAATAAAATCTCATCAATTTTATCAATAAAAACATAACTTGAAAAGTGTTCCTTTTGCTGAAGATAACTGTCAAAAAAATTCCAGCTCAAATAGGAATCTTCACTTTCTGGCTGTAATACGGCATGAATGAAAGATGAGGCGACCTGATTTGCTCTAATATGATAGTCTCCCTTTTTCAATTTCACTTCACGCACACTCCGTTTTATTTGGACGTCTTTCAATCTAAAATGACCTTCGTAAGGTTTTTCCGAGGGTTTATAATCAACAACTTCAAAAACTCCAAGCTCAATTACAGTGTCGGATTGTATCTTTTCCATTTCCACGTTATTTGCTTTCAGCCTTTTGATAACATCTCGTTCTTGTCGCGCAACATAATATGAATCTGGAACCTCTATTGTTCCAGTAGCTTTATATTCGTTGTAATACGGAATATAACGGTT
>Ga0206677_10003344_pt1 | contig 13545 bp, 4 predicted proteins | sample M130m12015metaG_FD_155475 | JGI IMG/M metagenome (GOLD analysis project Ga0206677, IMG submission 155475) | Ammonia-oxidizing marine archaeal communities from Monterey Bay, California, United States - M1 30m 12015 | ecosystem: Environmental > Aquatic > Marine > Intertidal zone | place: USA... | reverse complement strand
TTAAACCAAAGGGGCGTTCTGTTCCATGCGAGCCGACTGAGGACGGTGCCAAGTATGAAATGAACTTTCAAATGACCAAAGCGCAAGCTGTTCCTTTGTACAAAGCGATGAAGGACAAATACAACGCAGCTAAGCACGATTCATGGGATGAGTTCCCTAAGCCTGAAGAGGTGTTTGAAGTTCAGGACGGTGTTTACACTGCCGAAACAAACCTTAAAGGTGCATTTGGTGGCAAACTGACGTCAATTAAACAGTTTGACGCGCAGAATAAACCACTGCCTTCCGACTTTATGCTAACCACAGGTTCGACGGTTAATCTGTTGTTCGTTTTAGTTCCATACGAACCGCGCTCTGGCGGTTGTGGCGTGTCTTTGCGGCTTCGCCAAGTACAAGTTGTTAAGCTTGCTGAACTGGTTGGCCGCTCTGCCTTTGAGGTTATTGAAGGTGGGTTTAATTCTCAATCTGATGGCTTTGCTACAGACTTTAAAACCATAGAAGACACAGCGTCAGAAGTTGAGTTTGAAGACAAGCCAGTGGCGGTAAAGCCAAAGACTGTCGCTAAAGTTAAAGCAGAAACAAAGTCGGTTGACGAGTACAACGACATCGATGAAGCGCTCAACGATTTGGACTTCGAAGTAGCGTAAATAATCCTAGGTAGCCGAAGCAATTTCGGCTACCCTTCTGTTAACCCGTCAACACATAGGTGAGATATGGAGACGCTAGAGTTCTTCGAGTGGCTGCTGCCACCCGACGGTAACGTTGTCTTAGGTGTTCCCGAGACAGGCGACAACGGACGAAAATGGTGGAAGAACCGTAGCTTCAGTACGATTGAAGAAGCTGCATCAGAAGCCCTTAAGCTGGATGTCGACAAAGAAGTATATGTAGCAATCAATTCGTTTGGAGATTGGTACCAAGACGATAATGGTAAGTATGCCATTCGCACACAAAAGAACGTTGTTTCGTGCAAAGCCCTTTACGATGATTACGATGTTAAAGTTGGTTCGCCCGCGCATTACCAGTCAAAGAAAGAAGCATTCGCCGACATCGTTAAGCTGGCCCAGGCGCTGCGGCTAACGCCGACGGTTGTAGATAGCGGCGGTGGATACCATGGGTACTTTCACCTAGACGAAGCCGTTGATGAACAAACGTGGATGGAGCTTGCGTCACTTAAACGTGATGTTACAGCATTCCTTAACATGAAGATCGATCGTGCGGTTGACATGGACTCCGCTAGAGTTCTTCGCCCTGTGGGTACGCACAATAAAAAATACGACACTCCGCAACTCGTAAAAGTTGTTAAGCAGGGTAAGCAGTATTCAGTCGATAAAATCCGTTCGGTACTACAGTCGTATATACAAGCCAACAACATTACCCCCGCGCCAAAGCGAACAGCTAAGTCAGAAGCCAAGTCAGGCTTCGGTGTGCTTGTAGGTGAGTACCCTGCATCAAACGCTGAAAAAGTAGCGGAGCATTGCGCAGCCGTACGTGAGATGCGTGACACTAAAGGCGATTTACCCGAACCGCATTGGCACAGAGCCATTGGCGTTCTCAAGTTTTGTGAAGACGGCGAAGAAAAGATCCACGAATGGAGTAAGGGGTACGAGGGTTACTCGGCTGCTGAAACACAAGAAAAAATAGAGACATGGGAAGTTGGCCCAACGTCATGCGCTGAAATGGATAAAGTGCTTAACTGCATGGCGGATTGTCCTGTCGCTTCTAAATGTAAGTACCCAATACAGCTAGGTACATCTGACACCGCTGCTTCAGTTGCGTACGAGACCGTTGCAGACGACGTCGACGACGAAGACGCACTGACGAACGCCGCTCCTATTATGATCGAAGGGCAAAACATTCCATACTGGCCGCAAGCTGGCTACCGTTGGAACGGTGTAAACCTCAGCAAATCAATGACAGATGACGAAGGCGTTGTTTCATGGAGACCGTTTTCAAGATCGTTTGTGTACCCCATCAACCGCATTAGAGACAGCGAAGGTACTTGGGTTATTCATTGGCGCGCTAAAGAAAAGAACGGCAAGTGGCGTGAGTTTTTTATGCCAACGTCAGAGTTAGCTTCGACCGACAGAATGGCAGCGACATTTGCCAGCAACGAAGTATTCCTAACAAGAACTAGAAACGCGAGAAATGACATGGCTGAATTTGCTGAAACGCTGATTGAGACCCTGCAACAATGGAAAGTTGAAACAAAAACCTATGGGCAGTTCGGATGGACTGAAGACCGCAAAGGTTTTGTGATGGGTACCAAAATGATCACCTCAAATGGGTCTACCGAGGTTTTATGCGACCCCAAAATACCTACCGATGTAGCTGTAGATTTTGGCCGAAGCGGTACGCTAGAAGACTGGGTATCTAACATCAACACGTTGTATAACCGCAAGGGTGCTGAGCCATTTCAGTTTGCGCTATGCCACTCAATGGGATCAATTCTTGTCGAGCTTATGGGATCGTCTAACTGGCACGGTTTACCTTTAGCGTTTACTGGGCATGGTGGTACGGGTAAGTCGACTGCGGCCAAGATTGCTTGCGGGTTTTACGGCAACCCGATGTATATGGAGCGTCAAACAGGCGACCAAGGGGCTACGCTTAACGCGGTAATAAAACGTATCGCCATCATGGGTTCCGTACCTATGCTGCTTGATGAATTTTCTGGTCGTTCGTCGGAGGAGCTTACACGTACCGGCTACGCTTTGGCTAACGGGCGAGACAAAGAGCGCCTTGCAACCAACGGTAACTTCGCCACAGTAGGCGGGCAGTGGTTTAAAAACTCTTTCATTACGTCAAACGATAGTATCCTTGAAAGCATAGCCAAGCTACCAGCAGGCTACAAAGTTGAAGCTACGCAGCTTCGTTTCTTTGAGGTGTCGTTGCCTCAAGACTTTAGAACATCGATCTTCCCAGACATCACACAGTCGTTTGTGGAGGACCACATGGACAACGTCTACGGCGAAGCATGTCTACCGTACATACGGTTCGTTATTAAAAACCGTGACTGGGTTCGTCGGCAAATGGTCGCTGCTCGTGGCAAGTTTAACCCGCAAAGCGAAGACGATAACAAAGAGCGTTTTTACAGAGACACTATCGTTACTGCGCTAGTTGCAGGGAAGATTGCAGAAAAGATTGGACTGGTTTCGTTTGACCTAAACGCCATGAAGAAGTGGGCAATCGAGCATGTAATGACTATGCGCGAGAGCCGTAAAGAAGTGAACACAGACATCAAGGAACACTTGGCTGCGTTTATCAGTACGCTTCACGGACGACTCATCGTTACCAAGCGCCTAGGTCATGCAAGTTCGAACAAAGAAGATTCGTCAATGCCGTTACGTGGTGCGCCCGCTGGCCGGTTATGCACCGACGAGCGTAAAGCGTTTATCACCTGCGCAGCGGTGTCTGAATGGTGCAAAGAAAACAACGTCACCAAAGCAGCTATTCGGGAAGAGTTGGATAAGTCGGGGTACCTAATCTACGGCCCTGACGGTGAGGTAAACCGATCAATGTATATTGGACAGGGGTCTAAGATACCAAGCGGTCTAACTCGTTGCTACGAGCTTAAATACCACAAACTGATGGACGGTGTTGGGCTGTCTGAAGTTTCCCCCACAGAAACCGAAGAGGCAAAAAATGCAGTTTAGAACAATGGAAGAGCTGCGTGACGCCATGACGCAAGCGGCAGTTATTGAAAACGCCAGAGCGCGCAAAACATGGGGCAACACCAACGCCGCCACTGGAACCCATTTAGCTAAAGAGCGCGGTGCTAAAGGCGGTAGGCCGAAAGAAAACAAGCCTAAGCCGCTAACATCGCAGGCGAAGATGGTAAACAGAATGCTCCAGACTGGTCTTAACTGCGTAGAGATAGGCAATATTTTAAGTAGACCGGCAGACGCAATTAGAACCATAAAGAAAAATTTCGAACTTCCGCGAGACGAAAGCTAATGTCGTCGCTTCCTGATTGGTGTGAAATACCTATTGATATGAATCAAGCTGCGCTTGTGTTAGGTGTGTCAAAACGCAAGTTGATCGACGCGCTTAAAGTTGCCGAGGTAAAGGCCGGTCTGCATTTTGAGTTGCGAGGAACTAAAAAAGTCTTTTATCGTGAAAACATTTTAGCGCTTCGGAAGGTAATGACGCAATGCGCCTCAAAATCACAACAAGGTTCAGCAAAAGCGGCAACTACTATGTTGACGGCTACGACCCTCAAGGCAAAAGAGTCAGACACTCTCTTAAGACTAAGGACGCTCGCCGCGCAGAAGAACTAAGAGCTGACTTAGAAAAAACACTGTGGGATGTTCATATCTATGGCGCTTCCGCAGTTATGACTTTTGATCAGGCAGCGGTTGCTTATGCCGAAGATGGCGGCGAAGCGAGGTTTCTTGTAAAAATATCTGAGCAACTAGCGGGGCTGTCACTCCACAGCATTACTCCGCAGATGGTACGCAACGCAGCAAAAAAAGCATACCCCACGAGTGAGGCGTCGACGCGCAACCGCCAGGGAGTTACTCCAGCGCAGTCCGTTATCAACTACGCACACCAGCAAGGATGGTGCGGTCCGATCCGAGTGAAGCGATTTACCGAAACAAAACCACAGCGCGAAGCTGTTGGTGTAGAATATCTAGTCGCGTTGGAACCCCACGCGCCTGTTAACCTGTTCGCCCTTATGTTGTTTCTCCATACAACTGGGCGGCGCGTTGGTGATGCGATAAACCTAAAGCCAGACGACTTGGATTTGGACAACGCCAACGCGTATATACGCAAGACAAAGAACGGTGAGCCAGCCAATGCTAGTTTGGTTCCCGTTCTTGTAGACATTTTACGAGAACTACCATCGCACAATGGTCATGTGTTTGGGTACAAAAGCAGAAACTCTATTTATGACACGCTTAAACGCGCTTGCGACAAGGCAAACATTAAGTACCTAGGCACACACCAAGTTGGGCGACATAGCTTTGCAACCGCGCTCGCTAACCAGCAATGGACCAGTAAAGCTATCGCCGACGCAGGGGGCTGGAAATCAGTCCGATTAGTCGACGAAACATACATTCACACGGACAATCCAGCGGTACTCGCAACAGCTGTTTTGGGCAAAAAATGGGCAAAGAAATCTACGGGTTAGTCTTAGTATATTGTTTTTAAACAGTTATACTTTGTAGCTCGCTCCCCTGCTAAGGGAGTAGGCCCGGAAGGGTCTCGAGGGTTCGAATCCCTTCGTCTCCGCCACAAACCTCAATAAAATCAATAGGATAACTAAGCGTACAACGCTCGTGTCATGTGTTTACGGGTGCATGAAAGTGCAGAATGATGCAGAACATCGCACGAAAGTGCAGAACATCTGGGCAAATTTTGGGCAAAAACAAAAAAAGACCCCCCGCCGTTGCAGTGCGAAACCTAGCCAAGCGAGGGGTTAGTTGGCTGGCGGGAGGAGCCAGCACAGGGAGGATGGTTTAGTTGCCCGTAACGCTATCCAGTCTTCGTTGCTCTCGGGCACGGGCACGAGGCGCTCTAATCAGATCAGAAATAGATGCACGTTTGAGAACGTTGCGGGAGTTATTAAAGAACGGCCGTACACGATCTTTTGCTTTTTGCAGTTCGCGGAACTCCTCGCGGTACTCGGCCATAGCGGATCGGTCTCTGTCGTCGTAGGCTGATAAGTAGCCTCGCTTGATGCGCGAAGACTCTGAGGTAAACCACTGCTCAATTTCAATCTGCTGTCCGCGCTTCCATTTAATCTGGTTAATGTCAGTGCTTGGAAGGCCAATGGCGTTAGTTAAAAAGTCTACAGCGTCAAACTTGGTTGGGTCTGTAATCTTTAGTTCACTTCGCGTGGTGTATCCTGTGTCGGCAAAACGCATGGTTTCGAGGTAGGCGCGCATTCCTTTAGGCAGCGCATACTCTGCTGCGCGGTAGTAGTTACCGCGGTTTAAGAAGTCAGCAATGTTGCCTATGTTTCCGACCACAGTGCCAGTAGGGCCAAGCGCAATCTGCGCAGCGAACAACAACGCGCCATCACGAGACGGATCAAGCTCAACGTACTTACTGTTGTACGGCATAAACAAATCGGACTGATCTAGTTTTTGCGAAAAGTCCCACCCAAGGGCAGCGGGTACACCGCGCGTAAGTAAAGTTGCTGTGCGCTCATCTTCAACGTTTTCTCTAATCCAACGCTCGAGGCTTTTAGGTGGGTTTTCTTCGTCGTCGCCCGAAGCTGCTGCGATTGCTGCTTGTAAAAGAGACGACGCGACGTTTGACATTGGCACTGCAACCAACCCGCCAAGTACACCTGTGTAGCTCATCATTAAACTAAACTTGCGAAACCCTGCTTTTTTGGTATCGGAGTCAGCGCCTTTAAACGCTTGCTTCATCGCGTCAAGGTACAACCACCCCATCTGAAACTGGTATTTGCGGAACTGAAGCGGCGCTTTTGGCAGTACGTCAAACGCTGCTGGCGCATCAAGCTGTGAAAAGTTTCCTTGCGTGTCTTGTACTATACGAACGGCAAACTCTTGTGGCGTCATTTTAAGGCGCTTCATTTTTTGCGGGTTTAGCTGCGCCATTTTAAACGCTGCAACCGCAGAAGCTATTCGGTTGTTGGCCTCGACATACCGTGCAGATTGATACAGTCGGTGGGTCATTTCATCATAAGCACGTACAGCGACGTTTGGTGACATGTTTACGTGGCGAAGGTCTTCTGTGATGCCAACATCAAGCAGCCCACGAGACTGAAGTTCTTTAAGCAAAGGTCTAAGTTCAGGTGCCGCTTGGTCAAGGTCTAGCTCCACGGTGCTGTTACCGCCAAGCAAACCCATAGTTCCTACATTTTTTATTTGATTTAAGAAGCCGGTGTTAATTACTTTTTTAGCTACACCATACCCGCTGAACAGTTTGCCCCATGTTTGGGCCTGTTTCCAGCCAAACTCTCCTGCAACATTTGCTGCTGCAAAATACGGCTGCGTCATGTTTTGGAAAAAATACCCAAGGCTAGAGGTCAGCATGTAGAAGCTATTAAACTTCATCACATTAGTTTCTATCGATGCCAGCATGCCTGTGCGGGGCGTCATCACCCTTTGAAACTTAATCGCAATTTTATTATAGACCGGTAAAAGCGCTCTTGGGTTCTTCTTTGCCTCTTTGTAAGCATCGACAAGCGCCGCGCTAATATCCGCTCCGTGTTTCATTTGAGCCATTAAATTAGCTTGTGCCATTCCATGCACAGCAAACGACCGCAGCATGTCTTTATCGTATCCTGCGCGGTTCAAACGTTTTGTTCCTGACAGACGAGCATTACTATCGTCCAACGTTTGAAAATACATATCCCTTACCATCTTAGCCATTGCGTCTTTAGACGACTGATCTAACCCAGCAAGGTTTGCGTTTACGGCACCAAGGATTTTTTCGTACGCTCGTGCGCCACCGGCACGAGATTCTTCGTAAGTTATAGCTTTTTCAGCAAACTCCGCGTACTCGTACTTGTCGGCATTGGCGTTTACAAATGTTTCGGCTGCGCCTTCTGACTCAAAAAAGCTTATTACATAGTGGTCGCCGTCTGATTTTAACTTTTCTAAGGCTTTGCGGTTATCAGAAGTTGGGTCTTTTGATAAAGCAGTTTCAGCGGCCAACAGCTTTTTTGACTTTAGTTCACCTACATAATTGCCAAAACGTTTTAACGGTGCGTACGGACCTTTTAGCTTGCTGTCGAACTTAAAGAATTTTGATACGCCAAGGTTTTCGGCAATATCCTGCATCATAATTTGAAGAGTGCGGCCGTGAGTAAACACATCTCTGACAAGCTGCTTTTCTTCGTCGCTAAGCCGGTTGTACTTTTTCTCCATCACAGGATCGATTTCAACCTCAACAGCTTTACCTGTCTTGCGGTCTGTCCACTTGGGGTCGTAACCCCACTTTTGATAGAATGTTGAAGCCCCAAGAAAATCGTTTATTAACTCTTTACGTTCCATATTAAATGGACGCGCTTGGTTTATAACTGCCTCAACCATCGACAACACATCGTTTTTGGTAGCTTCCGCAGCCAGCATAAAGTCAAACCATTTGCGCGCAGATGGCATCTTTTGCTCGTTTTCTCTCACCAACCGATCAAGGTTTTTAGTGGCGTCGAGTGGCTGTTTACTTATCTTTTTAAAGTTAGTTAGAGTTTCACCGACGCCATCTCCAAGGTTTTTTCTAGCCCAAGATATTTGGTTATCAGTTTCGCTTTCTGGTACGCTAAACCGTACAGTTCCAGGAGTAGTATCTGTAACGCCGACATCAGCTGCATCGTTACGGCCGACAACAACTACATTGTCTGCGTTAAAAATAATTTTGTTAAAAGTAGCGTCGGGTTTGGCTGTATTGGGCGCAATCGACACTTTGATACCTTTAATACCTATGCTGTCTAAGTACGCTGACGTAATTGCCATTGAGACTGAAGAGTCACGGCTCAGCTGGCTTGCTCTATTGTACGCGTCATCGCTTACTAAATTTTCAAGCGTGTACTCTCGCATTTGCAAACCTGTCAGCCCCAAATACATCTGACGGCCCGTCATATTTTCTATTTCTGAGTCGCCCATTTCCGCACGAAGGTCAGCTTTAATATTATCAGGCAGGCTATCCAGTGCAGTTAAAACACTAGGCTGCTCACTTAACGGCCGTTTCCAATCTACAAACTCAGTATCGGCCACCGTGGTGTCAATGCGCTCCAAAGCACCGCCTGTAGCTTTGCGTTCGTTCATGCGCTGAACCATGTATTCTGCGCCAGTTTCTTGGTCTTCTGAAACGTAAAACCCTACACCTACGGCGTTATTACCTAAGCCAATAAAATCAGGACTAACTTTACGGAACGCTTGCGTAGAGCCATGAAAGTCTGTTGCCAGTTCAAGACGTGCGGCTCCTCTAGCCATGTTAACTAGGTCTTGTGGGCTTAGCGCAGATTCGTTGTCTGGTCGTAGACGACGCAGCGCCCGTTTAAAGTCCGACCATAACTGGCGTATAAAGCTAACAAGATCAGACTTAGAATCTGAAGTGGGATTTACTCCAGCTTTGATGGCTTCTTCTAAAAAATATGCAACGACTTCTGAGTCCGCGTCTGTTCCAACCCGAACATTCTCTTCTGCGTTTTTATCAATTACTCCACTTAGTTCGTCTGTAGCTGCTACGTTTAAGCGTCTTTTAATCGTTTTCGCATTTGCAGGCGCTGCACGAGATAAAGCACGTTCGGCTATAGCTTTTTCAAGACTTGTGCCTTCGGACGTTGCCCACTCACGGATTTTTTGTGTAGCAGCCGTCTGCTGTTCACGCGTTAACACATTATCAAGACCAATATGGCCACCAAGTTCGTGAGCAATAACCGCACGTTCGTTACCAGCCGTAATGTTTTCTGCAAAAAAGAACGCTCGAGTGACACCATCGTTGTCTGTTAAGACCGCACCTTGGGCGCTTGAGGTATCTAAAATTTCTCCAAGGGACATGCCGTCTATGTTTAGTTGTTTTGACAGGACTAGCCCAATAAGGTCGTTGGGGCTGTTTACTACACTGGTCCGCCAGTTAGCGTCTTTGCCAATAAACCATTTGATGGCGTCATTAAGGGCGTTTGCAGTTGTGCCGTTCGCAGCAGCCTCTGCTTCGTCTAGCGAAAACTTAGGCTTAACGATCTTGCGTTTGCGTTTGGTTTCTACTTTTGCGGTTTTGGCTTCCCCTGCCGTGAAGCTTTCTCCATCACTTTCTGCTGGCTTGGTGTCAGCTTCAGTCCCGCGTCCAGTGTCCTCTGGTAGCTCGGCACTAGCCGTTTCTCCACTAGGTTCTTGAACTTCAGTTCGTCCGCTTTCGTTATCTTGGGTTGTTGCATCTGTAATCCCCCTGAGAGAGTTTGCTTTTTCAGCTAATACTGCGCTTTGGTTGGGTTCGCCTAATGTTGCGTAGACTGTTTCCATCCAATCAATTTTGTTGTTAAGCGTAAGATCGTCGTAGCTTGGTCCGTCTGCTGCGTTATTAGCATTCCATTGTGCGCGTAGCAGCTTATCAGCATTTTCTATAGCAAACTTTGCGTTCTCAATATCTTCTAGCACTTGCTGCGCAAGCTCAGCTTCGGCAGCACCTACATCATCTTGCGGGTTGTAAAACGCTTGCACTTGCTCATCGGTCATACCAGCAGCTTTAAAGCGTTTAGTGTCTGCTTGTTTATTACTGCTATCTTGGTCAGCTGATGCGCCTTCGGCTTGAGACCCTCCTGCTGTAGCTACAGTAGAAAGCCCCATTCCACCTTCAGACACTAGATCGGTAGAGGTTTGAGCGTCCGCGACTTCAACGCCGCCGCCTTCAGTAACCCCCGCCTGCGCAAGCGCTTCTCTTAAAAATGGCTCGCCGTACTGTTTGCGCATTGCTGTAATTACTGCGCTTGCTTGTGTGCCAGCGCTTGACGCGTTTGCAATACCAGAGCGGGATTTAAGTACCGCATTGTTGGTTTCTATCTTAAACCCACGTTCTTTTGCTGCTTTTGGTTTGGTCTGAACGGTAGCGGCTTCTTTAAACTGATTAATAAGTTCGCTCGACACGCCATCGTCTTGTAGAATTTTTATCTGTTGGTCTTGCTGAAGGGGCTGGCTAGAAGTTTTTCTTTTAAACTTAATCTGGTCTTTAGCGTTTAAGGTTTTTGTTTGCTTCTTAAAAACTTTTACAAGCGTCTTTTCTGTAACGCCGCCATTTTTTAGCAGTTTCTTTTGTCTGGCTCGGCGGGCTTTTAGCGCAGCGGGAGTTGTTGAAACAGCTGCGTTGGTTTCAGGTGCGGCCTCTGCGCCACTTTCAAAAGTAACAGAAAATATGTCACCCAGCGTATTATTTTCGGCTGATTTAATAATCGCGTCGTACACTTTTTGTCGTTGTGGTGTGAGCGCGGAACGAAACTTAGCATCATTACTAAACGGCGTCTGGCTCGTTTCAGGCTCAACGACAGCTTGCTGCTCTACTACACTTGTCGGTTCTTGTACCACTTCAGTTTCGGGTTCTACCTCCGCAGTAGCAATCGGCTGTGCTTCGAGTGCCGCCGTGTTTTGCTCAACTACTTGAGCAGCTACTTGTTCAGCATGTAGGTCTAACGCTTGCTCGTACGCAGCATTGTCTTCGGCTGCGATGTCATCTTTTTTTGTATCGTTGTACGATTTTAAAAATGCGGTCTTTTCTTTTTTAATAGCGGCTTTGTCGTACAGCGGCTTAGCTCCAGCTAGACGTTGTTGTTTTAGATGTGTCTTAAATGCCTGACCTAATTCAGTTTCAACATTCGCAATATCTTCTTCTTGCTGAGTTTTTCTAACGGCGGCTCGTTCGTTGTTAAATTCTTCTTCTGGTGTGAATGTAGCCGCCGCTGCAACCCGCTTCTCATAAACCACATCGTCTAAAGCATCTTGCTGCTGCTGTTGGTTTTCTGCTTCAATTTTTTCTTTTCTGGCCTCTGCAATAGCATTAGCTGACAGCTGATTATCTTCCTGTCTTAGTTGCTCTGCTTGCGGAGTAGAAAGCCTAGTCTCAGAGTTAGAAGGTCGTGCAACTCCAACAGTGCCGCCAATAGAACCGCCCAGCAATCCAGCTGCAATACCTGCTTCAGCGTACTCTTTAAAAGCTTCGTCGCCAGTAATATCTAAACCGGCCTGCGCTCGCTCAAGAACAGCCTGCCCAATCTCTGTTGGTATTTCTGTAGCTGCACCAACGCCAGCGCCTTTAGCCGCGCGAGTAAATATACCCCCGCCAACCTCTGCCGCTGGTTTAAATACATATTTGGCACCAATAAAAGTAACGATAGCGTCAAGCGCGGATTGGGGTATAGCCGTAAGTGCGGCTGCGCCTTCGCTCAGCTCTTCTCGTTCTCCACGGTCTATAGCTTCCTTTTGCCGCTCGCGGTTTGATCCGTAAAAATATGGTAAGTTGGCAGCGATGCCACCTGCAATGGCACCAATGGTTGTGCCAATAATAGGAACAAACGATCCAGCTATACCACCAGCTGTAGCCCCCGCTATTGTAGTACCCATTTGAGGCGCAGACTCGCCAGCAATACCGCCTAGGTATTTTAAACCACTGGACGCGCTATCAACATCATCAAACCGTGTCGCATATCTTTCTTGTTCAGCAAGCTGCTGATCGTTCCTTTCAACAACGCTCGCACCGTAGTTTTCAACACTTTCGAGGCCAAACGTTCGACCAACGCCTTCTACCGCAGAACCCAAAGCGCCTTGCAGAATATCTACACCGCGAGATAAACCACCGCCTAACGCACTAGGCGCTTCTTCTTTTTGTTGGGTCTGTCCAAGAACAGCCCGTGCACGATCTAAAGCTTCTTGTTGCGCAGCTGTTATTGACTGTTGGCTTAGCGGATTGTTTTCTTCTTCATCCTCAAAGCCGTTACCTTGACCTAAAACTGATCTTGCTCGGTTTATGGCTGCTTGTTGTGCTGCGTTCATAGCTTAGTTCCTAATTAAACAGTGCGCGATCCGCGTCAGACATGGCAATCCATTCTTCTTCCGTCACTTCAGCGGGCGGTTGGCCCATTAACCCAAGACCAAATTTAACTCTATTGGTGTGAAGTTTGAGCCTAGCAGGGTCATCTGCAAACGTTTCGGCCAACGCTCCGTACGTTGAGCTACCAAGAAAATTATTAAAGGCTTTTTGCGCTGCCTTATCGTTCCACGTTAGGCCTGATTCCTGAGTAACTTCTTGTTTAAGTTTTTCTGCTTGAGCCTGAGCAAGCGCAGTGCTGGATTTAAGATTATCTTGTTTAAGTATCGCAGTGTATTTTGCTGTGTCATTGACGATTTCTTGATACTCGGTTTTAGCTTCTGTGTTATTAAGCCCAGCGTTAGTTACCTTAGTATCCAGTGCGCGTTTCTCGCCTTGGTACAAACGTTCCGCAAGGCCAATCATACCTGACGGACCTGTCATTGTTTCGAGCATTGCTCCCAGCTCAACTTGACCCGCAGCAGAAGCAATAGTTCGACGATCTGTACCGTCTTTATTTGTTTCTATTAAACCAATACCCATAGTTCCGTCGTCAAGCTCTACTTCGCCAAGACGCATTCCAAAGTCAGCACCATTTTCAGCATCAAAAAGAGTTTCTACGCCCTTTAGCCCTTCCGACTGCAAAGCGTTTTTTACCTTGCCGCCGAGTATCATGCCCTTGTTTACAATTTTACCTAACTCAGCTTCATTGCCATCTTTAACGTACTGATTATACAAAGCCGTTGCGGCGGGCTGACCCTCAAATGCAGCAGTAAGCTGTAAGAATGCGCTGGTGGCAGCTTCTTGGTTAAATTCACCATCGGGGCTAAATTTACCGCTCTCTATATCGTTGCGGTATTGTTCCATTGCTTCGATTTGGTAACTACTTCTGTCGGCCTTAGCACCATCTGCTTGATACTGTTTTGCAAGGCTGCTTAGCTTTTCAGATTCAGCAAGATACGTTAACCCATCTAACGAAACTGTAGTTGCCGCCGAAGTATAACCCGCTTCATTTTGCATCATAGGCGCAAGCCACGAGTAAGGATCTTTAGCTACTTTGGT
>Ga0206677_10003340_pt1 | contig 13556 bp, 24 predicted proteins | sample M130m12015metaG_FD_155475 | JGI IMG/M metagenome (GOLD analysis project Ga0206677, IMG submission 155475) | Ammonia-oxidizing marine archaeal communities from Monterey Bay, California, United States - M1 30m 12015 | ecosystem: Environmental > Aquatic > Marine > Intertidal zone | place: USA... | reverse complement strand
AAGAGAGGTAGATGGGGCTACAATTAGTGTAGTGGATGTATTTGGGAAACAGTTAGAGCAATACATACTTACAAATACAGATAAACACATCTTAAAAAGAAACAACAAAGCAAGTGGAGTCTACTTTGTAGAAATTGAAGTGGAGGGAACAGAAAAGTATATTAAAAAGCTCATTATTGAATAAAAATACAAAGTCAAAAAATTAAAAAAGGTGCTATTTAAATAGCACCTTTTTTATTGGACCTATGATTTGAGTGAAAAAGGAATAATATTAACAGTCATTTGTTAGAATAAAAACAAGAATTTAAAATAGGTGAAAAAAAAATGAATACAATTTTACTTTTGATGAATAAATTACTACATTTGCCGCCCATTTTAGTAAAGATATAATATGCCAACAATACAACAATTAGTAAGAAAAGGAAGGACTAGCATTAATAAAAAGAGCAAGTCATTAGCCTTAAAAAGCTGCCCTCAAAGAAGAGGAGTATGTACTAGGGTTTACACTACAACACCTAAAAAACCAAACTCAGCATTGCGTAAAGTAGCTAGGGTAAGATTAACAAATGGTAATGAAGTAAATGCTTACATTGGAGGAGAAGGACATAATCTTCAAGAGTATTCTGTAGTACTAGTAAGAGGGGGGAGAGTAAAAGATTTGCCAGGAGTAAGGTATCACATTGTTAGAGGTGCTTTAGATACTTCAGGGGTAAGTGAAAGAACTCAAAGAAGATCAAAGTATGGTGCTAAAAAACCTAAGAAATAATATATAATAAGTAATGAGAAAGAAAAGAGCCAAGAAAAGAATATTGTTGCCAGACCCAAAGTTTGGTAGCTCTGTAGTTACAAGATTTGTAAATAATCTAATGTTAGACGGTAAAAAGAATACTGCTTTTAAAGTATTTTATACTGCTTTAGATAGTATTGCGGCTAAAATTGAGGAAGAAGAAGCGTTAGTAGTGTTTGAAAAAGCATTGGATAATGTATCTCCTCATGTTGAAGTTAGATCAAGAAGAATTGGAGGGGCTACTTTCCAAATTCCTCATCCAGTAAGAGAAGATAGAAGAGTTTCTTTAGGAATGAAGTGGATGATTGCTGCTGCAAGAAAAAGAAATGAAAAAACAATGGATGCTAAATTATCTGCTGAGTTAATGGCTGCTTATAAGGAGGAAGGTACTGCTTATAAAAAGAAGCAAGATACGCACAGAATGGCGGAAGCTAATAAGGCATTTTCACACTTTAGATTTTAATTAGAAATGGCAAGAGATTTAAATTATACAAGAAATATTGGTATTGCAGCTCACATTGATGCTGGAAAAACCACTACTACTGAAAGAATCCTTTATTATGGAGGAGTTTCTCATAAAATTGGAGAAGTACATGATGGTGCTGCTACAATGGATTGGATGGAACAAGAGCAAGAAAGAGGTATTACAATTACTTCTGCTGCAACTACTTTAACTTGGGGATATAGAGGTGATGATTACCATGTGAATATTATTGATACTCCTGGGCATGTTGATTTTACGGTTGAAGTAAATAGATCATTAAGAGTATTAGATGGTTTAGTTTTCTTATTTTCTGCAGTTGATGGTGTAGAACCACAATCAGAGACTAACTGGAGATTAGCTGATAATTACAATGTGCCAAGAATTGGTTTTGTGAATAAGATGGATCGTCAAGGTGCAGATTTCTTAAATGTTTGTCGCCAAGTAAAAGAGATGTTAGGTTCTCATGCCTTACCATTACAGATTCCTATTGGAGCTGAAGATGAATTTAAGGGTGTTGTTGATTTAATCAACTTTAAAGGTATTGTTTGGAATGAGGATGACCAAGGAATGACTTTTGAGGAGGTAGAAATTCCTGCAGATATTATTGATGAAGCGAGACAATATAGAGGTGAGTTATTAGAGGCTGTTGCTGAGTTTGATGAGTCATTAATGGAAAAATATTTTGAAGATGAAAACTCTTTAACTGAAGCTGAGATTTTAGCAGCTTTAAGAGAGGCTACAATTTCAGGGAAAGTAATTCCTATGATGTGTGGTTCGGCATTTAAAAATAAAGGAGTGCAAGCAATGTTGGATATGGTAATGGAAATTTTGCCTTCTCCACTTGATGTTGAGGCAATTATTGGTACAAATCCTAGTACTGATGCTGAGGAAAGCAGAAAGCCTTCTGTTGATGCTCCTTTTGCAGCTTTGGCATTTAAGATTGCTACTGATCCTTATGTAGGTCGTTTGTGTTTTACAAGAGCTTATTCTGGTGTTTTAGATCAAGGTACTTTTATTCATAATTCAAGAACTGGAAAAAAAGAGAGGATCTCTCGTATTTACCAAATGCATGCTAATAAGCAAAATCAAATTGATGCTTTACAAGCCGGAGATATTGCTGCATTAGTTGGATTTAAAGATATTAGAACTGGAGATACTTTATGTGATTTGAAAAATCCTATAGTATTAGAATCTATGGATTTCCCAGATCCAGTAATTGGTATTGCTATTGAGCCAAAAACTCAAAAAGATTTAGATAAATTAGGGGTTGCATTAGGGAAGTTAGCTGAAGAGGATCCTACATTTACAGTTAAAACTGATGAGGATTCAGGTCAAACAATTATCTCAGGAATGGGTGAGTTGCACTTGGATATTATTATTGATAGATTGAAAAGAGAGTTTGGTGTAGAATGTAATCAAGGTGCTCCTCAAGTAGCGTATAAGGAGTCAATTACTACAGCAATTGATCATAAAGAAGTTTATAAAAAACAATCTGGTGGTAGAGGTAAATTTGCTGACATTAGATTTGAATTGTCGCCAGCAGATGCTGACTTTGAAGGTGAAGGCTTACAATTTGTTAATGAGATTAAAGGGGGTAATATCCCTAAAGAATTTATTCCTTCAGTTGAAAAAGGATTTAAAATGGCTATGAATAATGGTGTTTTAGCAGGTTTCCCAATTCCATCTATGAAAGTTAGATTGTATGATGGTTCTTACCATGATGTGGATTCTGATGCTTTATCATTTGAGTTAGCTGCACAGATTGCATTTAAAGTTGCAGCAAAACAAGCATCTCCTAAAATTCTTGAACCAATTATGAAATTAACTGTTATTACTCCTGAAATAAATATGGGAGATGTAATTGGAGATTTAAATAGAAGAAGAGGACAAGTTGAAGGTATGGATGATAAGGGTGGTGCTAAAGTTGTAAATGCAAAAGTGCCATTATCAGAAATGTTCGGATACATTACAGATTTAAGAACAATTACTTCAGGAAGAGCAACTTCAACAATGGAATTCTTTGATTTTATTGAGGCACCAAAGAATATATCAGAAGAAGTAATTAAGAAAATTAAAGGAGAATAATTAAAGCTATGGCACAGAAAGTTAGAATAAAATTAAAATCGTTTGATCACACTTTAGTAGATCAATCAGCTGAGAAGATTGTAAAGACTGTAAAAAACTCAGGAGCAATTGTTAGTGGTCCAATTCCATTACCAACTCACAAGAAAATTTATACAGTATTGCGTTCACCTCACGTAAATAAACAAGCTAGAGAGCAATTCCAATTAGCTAATCATAAAAGGTTAATGGATATTTATAGCTCATCATCAAAAACAATTGACGCTTTGATGAAGTTAGAGTTGCCAAGTGGAGTTCATGTTGAAATTAAAGTAATTTAAAAAAGAAAAAGATGCCAGGTTTAATAGGTAAAAAAGTAGGAATGACATCTATCTTCTCAGAAGAAGGTAAGAATATTCCATGTACAATATTAGAAGTAGGACCTTGTAAGGTTACTCAAGTAAAAACAGAAGAGGTTGACGGTTATAATGCTATTCAATTAGGTTTTGCTGAGCAAAAAGAAAGTAGAGTTTCAAAAGCTGCTTTAGGTCATTTTAAGAAAGCTGATTCAGCTCCTTTGAAAAAACTAGTTGAATTTCCAGCTGATTCTGATGTCGCTTTAGGAGATGTTGTGAATGTTGAAATGTTTGATGAAGGTGATTTTGTAACAGTTGTTGGTACTTCTAAAGGTAAAGGTTTTCAAGGTGTAGTAAAGCGTCATAACTTTAGAGGTGTTGGTGATGCAACTCACGGACAACATAACAGATTGCGTGCTCCAGGTTCTATTGGTGCAGCTTCTTATCCAGCAAGAGTATTCAAAGGAATGCGAATGGCAGGACAAATGGGTAACGAAAGAGTAAAAGTTGAAAACTTACAAGTATTAAAAGTTTTAGCAGATAAAAATATGATAGTAGTAAAAGGAGCTGTTCCTGGAGCGAAAAATTCATACATAATAATAGAGAAATAATGAAAGTAGCAGTACATAATATTACAGGAAAAGAAACTACTAAAAAAGTAGATTTAAGTAATGATGTATTTGGTGTTGAGCCAAACGATCACGCAATTTATTTAGATGTAAAGCAGTACTTAGCAGCCCAAAGATCCGGTACGCATAAAGCAAAAGAGAGAGGGGATGTAAAAGGTAGTAGAAGAAAACTAAGAAAGCAAAAAGGAAGTGGTGCTGCCAGAGTTGGTGATATCAAAAATCCATTATTTAGAGGTGGGGGTAGAGTTTTTGGACCAAGACCAAGAAATTATGACTTCAAAGTAAATAAAAAAGTGAAGCGTTTAGCGCGTAAATCTGCTTTATCTTACATGGCTAAGGATAAGAATATCATTGTTTTAGAGGATTTCTCTTTTGATGCTCCTAAGACTAAAGCTTACATGGATTTACTAACTAATTTTGATCAACTAGATAATAAAACATTATTAGTGCTTGCTGAGTCAAATAAAAATATATTTTTGTCATCCCGTAATTTAAAGAAGGCAAAAGTGGTATTAGCTTCAGAATTAAACACTTATGATGTTATGAATGCTAATAAATTGATGGTTATGGAGTCATCAATCAATGAAATTGAGAAGAATTTTTAATATTTAAGTGATGAGTATTATAAAAAAACCGGTAATTACCGAAAAAATGACAGACGCAAGCGAAAAATATAATCGTTTCGCTTTTGTTGTGGATAGAAAAGCAAATAAGATTGAAATCAAAAAAGCTGTTGAAGAAATGTATGATGTAGCAGTTGATTCAGTTAGAACTATGGTTTGTATAGGAAAGAAAAGAGTTAGAGGTTCTAAGTCGGGTATGATTGTTGGTAAAACAGCAACTTACAAAAAGGCGATAGTAACTTTAGCTGAAGGAGATTCTATAGATTTTTATAGTAACATTTAATTAGAGAGAAATGGCATTAAGAAAATTTAACCCAACAACTCCAGGTCAAAGACATAAGGTAGCAATTACTTTTGAAGAGATTACTACAGCTAGACCAGAAAAGAGTTTATTAGCTAAGAGAAAAAGATCAGGAGGTAGGAATGATACTGGTAAGATGACAATCGAGAATATCGGTGGTGGTCATAAAAAGAGATACAGAATTATTGATTTCAAAAGAAATAAATTTGGTATCCCTGCAAAAGTTGCTACTATTGAGTATGATCCAAACAGAACTGCTAACATTGCATTATTGCATTATGTTGATGGTGAAAAAAGATACATGGTTGCTCCTGCAGGATTAGAAGTAGGAATGGAAGTTCTTTCTGCTAAAGATGCACCAATTAAAGTTGGAAATACTATACCTTTAAGTGAAATACCTTTAGGTACTGTTATTCATAATATTGAATTAAAGCCAGGTCAAGGAGCTATTTTGGTAAGAAGTGCAGGATCGTATGCGCAACTTATGGCAAGAGATGGTAAGTATGCTACAGTAAAATTGGCTTCAGGAGAAATTAGAAGAATTTTAGTTACATGTTTAGCTACAATTGGTTCAGTTTCTAATCCTCAACATCAATTACAAGTTTCTGGTAAAGCGGGAAGAAGTAGATGGCAAGGAAGAAGGCCAAATGTTAGAGCAACAATTAAAAATCCAGTTGATCATCCAATGGGTGGGGGTGAAGGAAAACACTCTGGAGGTTTACCAAGAAATAAAAATGGTGTGCCTGCTAAAGGATTTAAGACAAGAAATAAGAAGAAAGCTTCTGATAAGTATATAATTGAAAGAAGAAAAAAGAAATAATTTATGGCTAGATCGTTAAAAAAAGGACCATTTATTCATTATAAATTGCAGAAAAAAGTTGATGCAATGAATGAGTCAGGAAAAAATTCAGTAATAAAAACTTGGTCGAGAGCATCTATGATATCTCCTGATTTTGTTGGAAAAACAATTGCAGTACACAATGGAAGACAGTTCATTCCTGTATTTGTAACTGAAAATATGGTAGGACATAAATTAGGTGAATTTTCTCCAACAAGGACTTTTAGAGGTCATGGAGCTAATAGAAAAAAATAAGTAAATGGGAGCTAGAAAAAGAATAAAAGCAGATGCAATGAAGGAAGCGAGAAAAAAAATCGCTTTTGCTAAGTTGAATAACTGTCCAACTTCACCAAGAAAAATGAGGTTGATAGCTGACTTAATTAGAGGTATGGATGCTGATAAAGCATTGGCTGAACTAAAGTTAAACCCAAAAGAAGCTTCAGGTAGAATGGAGAAACTTTTGTTGTCAGCTTTAGCAAATTGGGAAGCTAAAAATGAAGGAAAAAGAATGGATGAAGCTAATCTTTATGTTTCTGAAGTAAAAGTGGATAGCGCAAGAATGCTTAAAAGAGTTCAACCAGCTCCACAAGGTAGAGCGCACAGAATTAGAAAAAGATCTAACCATGTTACTTTAGTGGTAGATAGTAGAATAAACGACACAAAACAGTAATATGGGACAAAAGACAAACCCAATTGGGAATAGATTAGGTCTTATCAGAGGATGGGATTCAAACTGGTATGGAGGTAATGATTTTGGTGATAAATTAGCAGGTGATGCTAAAATCAGAAAATACTTAAGAGTTAGATTAGCAAAAGGAAGTGTTTCTAAAATTGCTATTGAAAGAACTTTAAAATTAGTAACTATTACTATTCATACAGCTCGTCCTGGTATCATTATTGGTAAAGGAGGACAAGAAGTTGAGACTTTAAAAGAGGAAATTAAAAAGATTACTAAAAAAGATATTCAAATTAATATTTTTGAAGTAAAAAGACCAGAGCTAGAAGCTACTTTAGTTGCTGATAGTATTGCAAGACAAGTTGAAGGTAGAGTTTCTTATAAGAGAGCTACTAAAATGGCAATTGCATCTACAATGAGAATGGGGGCTGAAGGAATTAAGGTTCAGATATCTGGTAGATTAAATGGTGCAGAAATGGCTCGTTCAGAAATGATGAAAGATGGTAGAACTCCATTGCATACATTTAGAGCAGATATTGATTATGCTTTAGCTGAAGCGCATACACAGTATGGTGTTATCGGAATTAAAGTATGGATTTGTAGAGGTGAGGTTTATGGAAAGCGTGACTTAATGTTACATTTCAAAGCTCCTAAAAAGAAGTCTGGAGGTAAACCAAATAATAGAAGAAGATAGTTTTTAGAATTTAGAAAAGAATTAAGAAATGTTACAACCAAAGAAAACAAAATTCAGAAAGATGCAAAAGGGCAAGATGAAAGGTAATGCCCAAAGAGGACACCAGTTGTCTTTCGGATCTTACGGAATTAAAGCTCTTGAGGAAGTATGGATTACTGCTCGTCAAATTGAAGCAGCCCGTATTGCAGTTACTCGTCATATGAAAAGACAAGGTCAGGTTTGGATTAGAATTTTCCCAGATAAACCAATTACTAAAAAACCTGCAGAGGTAAGGATGGGTAAAGGTAAAGGAGCTCCAGAATATTGGGCAGCAACTGTAAGTCCAGGAAGAATGCTTTTTGAATGTGATGGTGTAGATTTAGAGACGGCAAAGGAAGCATTGCGTTTAGCAGCACAAAAATTACCAATCAAAACTAAATTTGTAATCAGAAGAGATTTACAAAACTAATAAGAGATGAAAGCACAAGTATTAACAGATATGCCAGAAAACGAACTTCAAGATCTTTTAGCTACTGAAAGAGAGAAGTTAATTAAAATGAAAATGAGTCATGCAGTTTCTCCTATGGAGAACCCTTTGCAAATCAAGTTTACTAGGAAAGCGATTGCAAGAGTGATGACAGAACTTTCAAAAAGAAGAAATACTTCAAAATAAAAAAGATGGAAAGAAAAGAAAGAAAAGAAAGAATTGGTGTGGTTACCTCAAACAAAATGGAGAAATCTATTGTTGTTTCTATTGAAAGAAAGGTAAAGCATGCTCTTTATGGAAAGTTCCTTAAAAAGACTTCTAAGTTTGTTGCTCATGATGAAGAGAACTCTTGTAATGAGGGAGATACTGTAAAGATCATGGAAACAAGACCATTGAGTAAGAATAAGAATTGGAGATTGGTAGAAATAATCGAAAGAGCTAAGTAAGATGATACAACAAGAATCAAGACTAAAAGTAGCTGACAATAGTGGTGCAAAAGAAATCCTTTGTATTAGAGTGTTAGGAGGAACGAAAAAGCGTTACGCTTCAGTTGGTGATAAAATTGTAGGTACAGTAAAACATGCTATGCCTTCAGGAAATATTAAAAAAGGACAGGTAGTAAAAGCTGTTGTAGTAAGAACTAGAAAAGAGGTAAGAAGACCTGATGGATCTTATATTCGTTTTGGTGATAATGCTTGCGTTATCATTGATGAAAACGGACAAATGAAAGGTACTCGTGTATTCGGCCCAGTAGCTAGAGAATTACGTGACAATGATTTTATGAAAGTTGTTTCATTAGCACCAGAGGTGTTATAAACTAAGGAAAATGGCAAAAATTAAGATAAAAAAGAACGATACAGTTATAGTAACTACTGGAAACTCTAAAGGAGTAAAAGGTAAAGTTATTAAAGTATATCCTGCGGAAAATAGAGCAATGGTTGAAGGTGCTAATTTAGTATCAAAGCATACAAAACCAAATGCAGCTAATCCTCAAGGAGGAATTGTAAAGCAAGAGGCTAAGATTCATATTTCTAATTTAGTATTGGTTGACCCTAAATCAGGTGAAGCTACTAAAATAGGTAGAAAATTAGATGAGAAGTCAGGTAAAATAGTTAGATATTCTAAGAACTCAGGAGAAGTAATTAAATAATGGAATACACACCAAGATTAAAGCAAAAGTACCAAACTGAGGTTGTAGACAGCCTTAAAGGGAACTATAAATCGGTAATGCAAGTGCCAAAACTAGTTAAGATTTGTCTTAACCAAGGAATTGGAAGCGCATCATCTGATAAAAAACAAATTGAAGCAGCACAAAACGAAATGACTATGATTACAGGTCAGAAAGCTGTGCTTACTAAATCTACTAAAGATATCTCTAACTTTAAGTTAAGAAAAGGAATGCCAGTTGGTGTGAGAGTAACTTTAAGAGGAGATCAAATGTATGAATTCTTAGATAGATTCGTTACTTCAACTTTACCAAGGGTTCGTGATTTTGCAGGAATTCCTACTAAAGGGTTTGACGGAAGAGGAAATTATACTTATGGGATTAAAGAGCAAATTGCTTTTCCAGAAATTAGTATTGATAAAATTAATAAGATAACGGGTATGGATGTAACTTTTGTTACTGATACTGATTCTGATGCAGATGCTTTAGCATTATTCAGAGCGTTAGGTTTACCATTTAAAAAATAAGACATGGCAAAAGAATCAATGAAAGCCCGTGAGGTAAAAAGAGCTAAATGTGTTGCTAAGTATGCTGACAAAAGAGCTGCATTAAAAGCTGCTGGTGATTATGAAGGATTACAAAAATTACCAAAAAACGCATCTCCAGTAAGAATGCACAACAGATGTAAGTTAACTGGAAGACCTAAAGGGTATATGAGACAATTTGGTATTTCTCGTGTTATGTTTAGAGAAATGGCAAACTTTGGATTAATTCCAGGGGTGAAAAAAGCAAGTTGGTAATTTAATAAAGAATAAGAAAAGATGTTTACAGATCCAATAGCAGATTATTTAACTAGAGTTAGAAATGCTCAGATGGCAGGACACAAAGTTGTTGAAATTCCTGCATCTAATATGAAAAAAGCGATTACAGAAATTCTTCATAAGAAAGGTTATATCCTTAACTTTAAATTTGAAGAAACTGCAAATAATCAAGGTAATATAAAAGTTGCATTAAAGTATAATGCACAAACAAAGTTGCCTGCAATTAAAAAATTAACAAGAATTAGTAAGCCAGGACTTAGAAAATATGCTGACTCTAAAACATTACCAAGAGTAATAAATGGTTTAGGTATTGCTATTCTTTCTACTTCTAGAGGAGTTATTACTGATAAAGAAGCAAGAAATTTAAATGTTGGTGGTGAAGTTATTTGTCACGTATATTAATAAGATAAAGAAATGTCAAGAATAGGAAATAATCCAATAACAATTACTGAAGGAGTTACTATAACTCAAGAAGGTACTGTTGTAACGGTAAAAGGAAAATTAGGTGAGCTTTCTCAAGATATTGATGCAAGCGTTACAGTAAATATTGCTGATAATATAATTACATTAACTAGAGAGTCTGACCATAAAGACCATAGATCAAAGCATGGTTTGTATAGAGCTTTAATTGCTAATATGATTGAAGGAGTTACAAATGGATTCTCTAAAAAATTAGAACTTAGAGGAGTAGGTTATAGAGCAACCACTCAAGGTAATACTTTAGATATATCAACTGGATACTCACACAATATTGTATTTGATATTCCAACTGAAGTTAAGGTTGTAGCTGAAACTGAAAAAGGAAAAGCACCAATTGTTACTGTTTCAGGATGTGATAAGCAATTAGTAGGAGCTGTTGCTGCAAGAATTAGAGCTGAAAGAAAACCTGAGCCATATAAAGGAAAAGGAATTAGGTATGTTGATGAATACGTTAGAAAGAAAGCAGGTAAAACAGCTGCAAGTTAAAATAAGATAATAAGATGACACAATCAAAAAAAGATTCTAGACAAAGAGTGAGATTTACAATCAGAAAGAAAGTTTCTGGTACTTCTGAAAGACCAAGATTAGCTGTGTTCAGATCTAATAAAGAGATTTATGCACAATTAATTGATGATGTTGCAGGAAATACTCTTGCTTCAGCATCTTCAAAAGAAGCAAAAGGAAATAAAACTGAGCAAGCTGCTGCAGTAGGAGTGTTAATTGCTGCTAACGCTAAGAAAGCTGGAGTTGAAACTGTAGTTTTTGATAGAGGAGGTTTTTTATACCATGGTAGAGTAAAAGCATTAGCTGAATCAGCTCGTGAAGCAGGATTAAAATTTTAAGAATTAGATATGTTAAAATTAGCACAAAATAAAAGAGTAAAGATTTCTGGCGATATCGAGTTGAAAGACAGATTAGTTGGAGTACAGAGAGTAGTGAAAGTTACTAAAGGAGGTAGAGCTTTCGGATTTTCAGCTATTGTTGTAGTTGGTGATGAAAAAAGCATTGTTGGTATTGGTTTAGGAAAATCGAAAGATGTTGCTACTGCTATTGCTAAAGCAATTGATGCTGCCAAAAAGAACTTAGTTAGAGTTCCTATCTATAAAGGAACAATTCCTCATGAACAAGCTGCTAAGTTCAGTGGATCTCAAGTTTTAATTAAGCCTGCATCACATGGTACGGGAGTAAAAGCTGGGGGTGCAATGCGTGCAGTATTAGAGAGTGCTGGTGTAAAAGATGTATTAGCAAAATCTAAAGGATCTTCAAATCCTCATAACTTAGTAAAAGCAACTTTAAAAGCTTTATTAGAATTGAGAGATGCAAGAACTGTTGCAATGCAAAGAGGAGTGACAATGGATCAAGTATTTAACGGATAATATAATCACAATGGATAAGATTAAAATTAAACAAGTTAGAAGTAGAATTGGAAGACCAAAGGATCAAAAGCTAACTTTAGATGCTTTAGGCTTAAGAAAGATGAATGCAGTAGTGGAGCATAATGCAACACCACAAATTTTAGGAATGGTTGCTAAAGTAAAGCACTTAATAACTGTAGTAGAATAATATCAGATATGGAATTACATAATTTAAAACCTGCAAAAGGTTCAGTTAAAGGTACGAAAAGAGTAGGTAGAGGAGAAGGATCTAAGAAAGGAGGAACATCTACTAGAGGACATAATGGTCAAAAATCTCGTTCAGGATATTCAAAGAAAATTGGATTTGAGGGTGGACAACAACCATTACAAAGAAGAGTACCTAAGTTTGGATTTACGAACCCAAATAGAGTTGAGTATAATGGTGTGAACTTGGATACTATCCAAGCTTTAGTTGATGCAAAGAAATTAAAGGGAACTATTGTTAAGCAAGATTTGATGGATAATGGTCTTGTACAAAAAAATGATTTAGTGAAAATTTTAGGTAGAGGTGAATTAACAGCAAAATTAGATATTACTGTCAATGCATTTTCTGCAACTGCAAAGGCAGCTATTGAAAAAGCTGGAGGAACTGCAACTATTATAGAAAAGTAAGATGAGAAAATTAATAGAAACGATAAAGAATATTTGGGGAATTGAGGATTTGAGAAATCGAATCTTAACTACATTAGGAATTTTAGCTATTTATAGACTAGGTACTTTTGTTGTAATTCCAGGGGTTGATCCTGCACAGCTTTCCGCTTTACAGGACCAAACTGCAGATGGTCTTTTAGGTCTATTAAATATGTTTACTGGAGGTGCATTCTCACAAGCGTCAATTTTTGCTTTGGGTATTATGCCTTATATCTCTGCTTCTATTGTAATTCAATTAATGGGAATGGCAGTTCCTTATTTCCAGAAATTACAAAAAGAGGGTGAAAGTGGAAGAAGAAAAATCAACAATATTACTAGATACTTAACTATCTTAATCACTGCAGGACAAGCACCTGGTTATATTGCTAACTTAAAAGCAACATTACCTGAAACGGCTTTCTTACTTGATCCAGGAGCATTTTGGTTATCATCAATTATTATATTGGTAACAGGTACTATGTTTGTAATGTGGTTAGGAGAAAAAATTACTGATAGAGGAATTGGTAATGGTATTTCATTATTAATTATGATTGGTATTATTGCAGGTTTACCTCAATCATTAATGCAAGAATTTGTTTCTGCTTTAGGTTCTGCAGGAGGAGGTTTAGTTATTTTCTTAGTTGAAATGCTAGCTTTGTTATTTGTTATTTTAGTAACAATACTTTTAGTGCAAGGTACAAGAAGAATTCCTGTACAGTATGCTAAGAGAGTTGTTGGAAATAAACAATATGGTGGAGTAAGACAATTCATTCCTTTAAAGGTAAATGCAGCAGGAGTAATGCCAATTATCTTTGCGCAAGCAATTATGTTTGTGCCGATTACTTTAGTTGGTTTTTCTGAAAATGAAAGCTTACAAGGTATGGCTGCAGTACTTACTGATTTCGGAGGATTCTGGTATAATTTGATGTTCTTTGTAATGATTGTAATGTTCACTTATTTTTATACAGCAATGACTGTTAATCCTAATCAGATGGCTGATGATATGAAGAAGAATGGAGGATTTATTCCAGGTGTAAAGCCAGGAAGGTCTACTGCTGATTATTTAGATACTGTAATGTCAAGAATTACATTGCCAGGATCTTTATTTTTAGGTGCTGTTGCAATTTTGC
>Ga0206677_10003334_pt1 | contig 13571 bp, 28 predicted proteins | sample M130m12015metaG_FD_155475 | JGI IMG/M metagenome (GOLD analysis project Ga0206677, IMG submission 155475) | Ammonia-oxidizing marine archaeal communities from Monterey Bay, California, United States - M1 30m 12015 | ecosystem: Environmental > Aquatic > Marine > Intertidal zone | place: USA... | reverse complement strand
TTTTAAAATCAGTAGTTATTACTACCATTATGACTCATGTCATTGTGGAGGATATCGGATTCGAACCGATGACCCCTACGGTGCAAGCGTAGTGCTCTAGCCAACTGAGCTAATCCCCCTTTTGCGGAGAAGGAGGGATTCGAACCCCCGGTACGTTGCCGTACGCTGGTTTTCAAGACCAGTGCATTCGACCACTCTGCCACTTCTCCTATCATATTAAAAATTCTGTCTTAATGCAAAGAAATCATCTCTCATCTGTTGAACTTCTTTTAATAACTTATCATTAGTTATTGGAATCTTTTTTGTAATATCTTCTGTTAATTTTTCCAACTTCGATTGAGTATCGTTTTCAATATGTAATTGTAACTCCATTATCATTGTGTGGATTTTATCCAAATCAGAACCATGTTTTCTGGTTGTTTCAATATAGTATTTCGAAACTCTATTGTTAGTTTCATTGTGTAAATCGTTTACTCTTTTTTGTAATTTATATACCCCTCTCGCTAATAAGATACATGAGATAGATAAAAGTACTATTGCTAATATAATCATAATTTTAATTTTGTACTCGGTAGGGGAATCGAACCCCTCTTACCAGGATGAAAACCTGAGGTCCTAACCGATAGACGAACCGAGCATAAGTTTCTTTTCAGAATATCTAAATGAAAACTTTAATAGATAACTGAAAAATAAATCTCCTAATATAGAGTTTATAAAGAAAGGTATTGCCATTGTATAACAAAGTAAAAATCCTTCTATTGTTTTTGGATAACCACCTAACCAAACTCCAAAGTTGGTGATAATAAAAAAGATAAGAGATGATATAAATACATTCTTAACTTGTATCTTCTTCCAATATAATCCTAATAAACTAATTAAGAAGAATGAACTATATACCCATATCGATATAGAATAGAATCCTAAATATAAATCAGATATTCCCATTGCAATAATAGGTAATAATAACCCAAACCATTTATTTCTAAATGTTGTTGAACCAAATAATGCTAATGCCGTTATTGGTGTAAAGTTTGGTGGATGTGGTATTAATCGTATCACAACTGCAAACAATAAAAACCCTATAATAAGTAACTCTCTTTTATTCATTATATATAAGTATATATTATTTTAATAATTGTCAGGATACCAATCATCATAGGTATCTTTATTTTTATGTTTTGATTTTCGTTTAAAATCTTTTTTAGATTTCTGTACTTTCTCAGTCATCTTCTTTCCAATATGATGAGAAGCTTCACCATATGACATATCATCCCAACTCAATGTTTCTTGATATTTTTTATTCTTTCGTTTCATTACTAAAATATAGAATCATTATAGTTTAATTTCTCGTGCAGTTCCTTCAGTTTCTTCAGTTGGGTCATCTCCTACTAAGTTCATAGTACAATCTTTTCTATGTCTTGTATATTCGTTTCTAGTAAATGAATCTGTTCTATCGGTTATGAACTCCATTCCGTAAGTTCTATCTCCCTCTGTAATAATGTATGTTAGTTTTCTCATATCTTTATATAATTATTATTTCATGTAAAATTGTACAAACAAGATGGATAGACACAATCCCATTTGAATCCAAACTTTTCTTGTCATTTCTTGGTCAAAGAACCATTGTGTTAATACTGCATATACCATCATTCCCACTACAAATCCAAGGAATCTATTAGCCCATACAGAACCACCAAAACCAGTTACTCCCAATTGTGTTGATTTAAGAAACAACCAAGTAATTGGAATTGATGCAACATACCACCCCCACCACTCAGGTCCAAGTTTAGGATATTTAAATTGTAGATTATGTTGTAACCATGCTCCTCCTTGTGCAAATATGAACAACAAAGATGCCATTAGTATTAGTTTTATTTTAATATTGTTTGGGTTTATTTCCATTATATTCTTGTTTTTTGAAGTTTACCTTCGATTAGTTTATATCCATTAATTGTTGAACACTCTTGTGAGTTATATGGTTTGCCTGATTCCAATAGTAATTCTTTATTACCATCATTATCAACATCCAATACTTTCATAAAACCAGAATTACATCCTTGGTAAAATTGATTACCTTCTTTGAATATGTTTTTAAATTCAAAAGTATTGTTAGTGTTTTCATAGTAATTTATTAAATGACCAGTATCACCTCCTATATTACTATATGAGTTTGTAAAGATATCATAATCACCATCGTTATCAAAATCAGATATAGATAAATCAATCATACAAGTATTTACGTTCTCCCAATTAGAATCGGTATATGGATTTTCTAAAGTAACATCAGGACTTTCATTATAGTATGGGAATGTGCCTGTACCGAAATATATATACACATGATTAGAAAATTCTAAAGTTTGGTTCAATTGGTCTTTTGGATACCCTACTATGTAATCTAAATAACCATCCTCGTTTATATCAAATAAAAATTGTGAACATACAAATGTACTTAATCCTTCATTTAATTCAAGAAAGTTTATATATTTTTGAAAAGTTAAATCACCTTTGTTTAACCATAAGGTTTGTTCCCCAACAGTTCCAGCCATTATATCAATCAACCCATCACCATTTACATCACCAAGAGTTCCACCATGGTAAAAGAATTGATTACCACCTTCACTATAAGGTTCTATCTCTTCTAGTTTAAATTTACCATCTTCCCAAATGTAAGCAAATATACCACCCGAAGGTGTAGTGGGAGTTGAACCTCCATTATAATTACCAACATCATCTGCAATGAATATAACAATATCCATATCTCCATCACTATCCAAATCCACAGGTTGTATCAAACTTGCGTAATAAGGAAGTTGTTCTTCTATCATATCTTTTTTGTAAACATAATCGTTACCTTCCTTTACAAGTATTCCATAATCTAAATTATCCCCACCCATACCATCATTTAAAAAAGGTGGTCTACAAATAAAAACATCCATATCACCATCTCCACCATAATCAATATATGTAAATCCTCGTAAGAAATTTGCATTAAGTTTATTGTTCTCGTTATGAGTATTGTGGTTAAACCACCCATTATTCCATTCGTGATTTTCAATTGCCGTATTGTAATACACCGGTGGTGCATCAATTGTTACATCGGGTTCATCTATAATATCGGGCTCAAGTAATTCCTTTTCACAAGAACTCAATATAATTAAGGTGAGTAGTAGATATAGTTTTTTCATGTTTTATAATTTACTTTGTAAATATACGAAAAATATTTCACATGACCAAGCCTTTTGTTGATTATTTTTTGGTGGGGTTCAATCGGTGATTCGAGAGTACGAGGTTTAAATCTCTTTTCTCAGATTGTTAATAACTTTTAAAAAGTTTTTATTTTGTTTTTATTATTTTCGTATAGTTATATATACTCCAGACGCTCCAGACACTTAAAAAGAAATAACTTAAACAAAAGATAATAACCTATAACTTAATAGTATAAGCACTAAAGAAGTGTCGGTCTTTTTAAAAAATTTTTGAGTCGAACCTTTTTAGATTTTTTTCCCAAGTCGTTTTTTTATTACTTATTTCAGTCGAAGATATAAATTTTCCCCTTCTTTTTATTGATAGTTTTACAGAATGCTTTATCCCGCCAGCTATGAAGCCTAACTCAGCCCTATTTAAACCCACTTTTATTTATTTATATATGGTGGTATCCCCTGCCGTTTTACTTAATACCACCACGCCTTTACCATGAAGTGGGGTGAGTTGGAGTGTGGATACCCTCGAAACGTTCCTAATGATGTGCCTGTTCCCTTTACTTTATACCTTAGAGTTATCTTATAGAACCCAGTAGAGAAGAGTGTAGAGAGAGTTTATTTAGGGGTCGGTTAATTTCTGAGTACACGAGAGGTTCTTTTGTTATACCCATGATGTATTGTTATACTGAGATTATGATTAGAGTTTGGATTGTCTCCGTTCTTAATTGTAATAGTCTCTTTATTATTATATGTACCGAAATTGTGTTATAGGGGATTTTAGGGGGTGAATGGTTATGACCATTGGTGATTAGGGAGTACGAGGTTATAATCTTTTAGCTTAAATATGCAAATGGAATCGTTTCTTTTTATGGTCATACCCATGAGAATAAGGTCTTTCCAATAATTCATTCCTCATCATCATTAAGTATTTTCTTTCATTCTCGGTATAGAACTGCTTATCCAACATTCTTTTTAACCATTCCATCTTTAATTGAGGAGGTCTTCCCTTTCCCTTATGGGGCTTTCTTTTCTTTGAATACATTTGTATCATCTTACCTATGGCTTGATAATGATGGTCTTCAAATTGATATTTCTTTTCTTTCTTCATCTATACGTTGTTAACTAAGTAAATCTCTTATTTGTTGTTCTATACCTAACTGAGCATAATAATCTTTACCTTCACCATAAACCTCTTTGAATATTCCACATAGTTCATATTCTTCTTTACCGACATTATAGATTCTTAAATAATCAACCCATTCCAATCCCCATTTATCTATAAGTTTACCTTTGGATTTATCCCACCATCTAATATAATCTTTTATGAATACCTGTGTAAGAATATCTTTATCTTCATTATCGGGTTTACCGAACATATCAATAAATTCATTTGGGGATAGTGCTATTTGTTGTTCTACAAATTTTTCACAATCATCGATAAACATTAAACGATGTACTCTTTGTATTTTCTCTTGACGACTTTCTTCTCCTTGGTTATCATCTTCACCGAAAGCACCGAAATCAAAATCATCCATATATCTAGTAGGTTTATTTATTATACAAATATACGAAAAAAATTTGGAATAAAAAAGCTATTTAGTGTTTTTTACATCTCTTGTTTTAATACACACTCTAAATGGTCTGTTCCGCTTAGGTAATCATAATCGACTTGTGAAGTATCACCTAAACAATGTCTACAAATAAATTGTCCTGCATAAGTTTGGTCAAACCATACGTTTCTTATTTGATTTAATTTTTCTTGATGTTTAGATGAATAACAACCTTCTGTAAGTGCATTATCTATTATAGATATAATTCCTTCTTTTCTTGTTATTGTGGAGCATTCTTCTACAAACTTTTTTAGATGCAGTAAACCCTTTAGTTGTTCAGTATTACAAATTATCATATTTTACCATTTACCTAGAGGACATTCTGAATCAAGTGATAAAGTTTTAGCTATTAAAGCACATCCACATCCTCCTGTCATTTCACCTGTTTCTATGTGTTTACCTTGTTTGTATGGAGCACAAACATTTCCTACTCGTATCTCACAATCATCACATATTAACATTCTTGATTTAGATAGAGATTTAATACCAGGGTCTAATGTACCAAACGAATCTTTGATTACATTACCCCATCCTTCTAGTATTTCAGTTACCTTACTCAAAGTTAAATTGTAGTTGAGTTCCTCTTCTTTTCTTTAAATCCTTATATTTTTTTATTTGTTGTTCGTACCACTCTATTTGATATCCACAATTATAAGGTGAATTAATGTTTAGTTCACATTCAAAGATAATTTTGTCTACTCTTTCAACTTCTTTTTTATCGTAAGCTGGTGTTTCTAATTTACTCATATTAATGTATTGTTAAAATAATCACAAAATTTCTTTTTAGAAACTGTGATGTTGTTTAGTGTTATTTCATCTCCTTGATTATTCCAATCTTCCCAATATCCCTCTTCTAATTCTTTTAAATAACTATCACTTACCTTTAAAAAATCACAATCTTTAGCAGATTCATTCCATATTGTACAATATAAAAATCTATTTGGATGATTTGTGTATTCTGCTATCTCTATTTTATTTATTTCTCCTTCTAAAACATCACAAAATGAACCAGGTCCAAAATTATCTATAATATATTCATCAATTCCACCATTTCTTATACCATTTTTATTGTACATCCAAAATTTAGACCAATCTATTTGATTATATAATGATTTAATTTGTGGAAATACTTCAATTAAATCATGTTGAGGTAAAAATTCTTTTAATTTTTCAGGATTAAATTTAAGGCCAGTGTACCATTTACCAAATATATGATGACAATCACTTTTTTTCAAGATTTTATCTTTGATTATCCAACCACTTAATTGATTATAGATAAAACAACAGTTATATTTTATGTTTTCTGACTTTAAAAAGTACTGTAATTTTAATATATAGTTAAAATATTGGAGAATTTTAGCCTCCATTGGCATACTTTGTTCTATTTCTTTGTAATTTCGATACATTGTACCGATTTTTATTCCATATGCATCATCAATATCATCAACTGATACCTGGTCTGGTGAAATATATGCCATATCATCGATAAAAGTAATAGGTAAAACAGGTTTATCTTTCGCTTTTTGAGTTCCTTTTATGTTTAATTCGTTATTTATTAAATTTAAAACCCTATCTTCATGTTCAAATCCCTCTTCAGGATGAAATGATTCCCCTAGTTTGTTTACTTTAAAGGTAAATCTCTCTCCAAATCTGAAATGCGGATATAATTTAGGAGAATTTTTCCAAAAATATGAGTTTGTAGTCCATGTATATCTTCGTATTTCTGAAAATTGTATATAAGAATATATGTTTTTTGGACTTACACCTAGTTTTTTTAACGTATTAATGGTATAAATTATACTATCACACTGCCATCCCGCTCCCATTGATTGTGATGCAACGTTTATTACTATAACATTTTCACTAGATTTGAAGTTTTTAGGTATTTTATTTGTTCTATGATATCTTATATCAGAGAATGTTTCTCTAAATATTACTCCATAAGAACATCCTGTGAGTATAACGAACTTATATTTATCTATATTTTCTATCATCCGAACAGATACATACCATATCCAATCAATAAATTAAGGTTTACGATTACTAAATTCCATTGTTTTGCTAACCAAACTTGTGGTAATGATAATATTGCACCAGCTAAATAGGTATATGCACCTATATTATCATAGGGTAGAAGGTAGGGAGACATCATAATAAATGCAGTTCCCATATAACCAAGTCGATTTCCCATCCTTTCGGCAGGAGTTAACCTTCTTTGTTTAACCAATAACCTCATTAACCAATTACCAAAGGTTCTTTCACAACTTCGGCAGGTCTTTTTTCTCTTTTTAAATAAGATATTTGGTTTAGTTTTGTTACAAACGTTACATTTCCTCATCGTTATTCCACTTTTCTATAACCGCATTTATAAATCCTAACACAAAAGCACCTAATGTAAAGGGCCATAATAGGAAATATCTTACTCTTACACCATTATTTGGCATTCTTTGAATACCAAAATCACAAATTGTCATCCAAATTGCTCCAACTACTAAGTAGCTCATTAAAAAATCTATCATATTGTTTTATTTGTAACACAAATATACGAAATATATTTGATATATCAAAGCTTTTTATATAGTACTTCTAAAAGCTGCATCCAATTCATCATAATCAGGGTCACTTGGAGAATTATCTTCATAGACTTCTGATGTTGGAGGTTGTGTTTCCTCTACTGATATTACTTTTCGGATAGAATCCATCTTACCTAACGTTTTGTTAATACCCTTTTCATCAGGTGCAGGTAAGTCGAATGTAAATATAACAGGTGGTTCATCACCCATTTCCATTAACGCTGTTATTTTGTATAGTTTATATTTCATTGTTTGATTATTTAGGAGGTAGGGAAAGAATCGAACTTTCTTGAAGGATAAACCTTTACGCCAACACCTACCTCGACCCTAGGGTGCTAGAGTTTCGAACCTCTAGCGTGTTATGTATAAATATATATTAGTTATAAAACCATTAGCTTATTTTATTCTTTACTAGTTCTTCTGCCTGTTCTCCCCAAAACTTTCCAGCTTTAGGTCCTCCATTACATTTACCATCAGATTCACCTGGTATCTTAACCCATAAATATGCATCACATTTTGGATAAGATGTTTCTGTACTAGGATATTCTCCTAATCCTCTACCTGGTGGATTACACCATTCGTTATCATTGGGCCCTTTTCCATTCCGACTAGTATCTATAACAAAGTGGTCTCTTTCTCTATACTTTAGAATCTTTCTACTCCACTTGATACATTCTTTGGTACTTCTATAATTGCAAGAATTAACAGAAAACCCTCTAACTTTAGGATTACTTATTTTATCTAATAGTTCAGCAACCACTTTAGGTTCTAACCAATTAGAATGTCCTACATCAATATAGAATTTACCATTACAAGAATCTGTTAACATTTGTAAACTTTGTCTCATGAGACTTAATCTCCATTCTTGTTCTTCTTCTGATAAGTGAGTTGAATGTGGTAATGCATCGGGTTCATATATTACTATCGGAGAATCTTCTCCAATTCCTTTCGCAAACCTTTCTACATAATCTAGGTATCTTTCCTTTGTAGCAGCACCACCTTTTGAATATTGACCAACATCTCTATTTGGTATATTGTACATTACTAATATTGGGAGTTGAGGATGTGCTCTATTCAATAACCTACGAATAGATTTCTCCATATGTTTCTTTGGTTTCTTTGGATTATCACCATACCAAAAAGATTGGGGTTGTTCGAATATCTCCAAAGCAAGTGGATACTTATCTTCGTAGTTTTTTATTCTGTTGAAATCATTAACCCAAAAAGGATATTCCATGTTTTATTTTTTAATATCAGGTTTGTATAATTTTGTAAAATTTCTGTTATGAGATTCAAACCACTTATAGAGTTCTATTTCTTCTTTCAGTATTTTCTTAATAATCCTTTTATGTGGACTTGCTTCAAAGGTATTATAAAAAAATTCTCTATGAGTTTGATTTTCTGTCCAACTATTTCTATCCCTAGTAAGTTCGTTTCTTCTAGCCTGATTATCATGTTCAGCACTTAACCCATAATTTTGTAATACATTTTCTAATCCATATATTCCCATATTAAAAAACTGACATCTGTTGATATCTATCTTAGTATTATCTAAAATGGATTTATAAGAATTTAATACCCTTTGAGAATGTCCTGTGAATATACCTCCTTCGAGGGCCCATACATCAAAGAAAGAATCAACCTTTAGTTCTTTTGGTTGTTTCTTAAGTATTAGTGTATCTAGGTATTTTTTAACCACCTTATTATGTTTTTCATTTTTGTATTGTAATGGATAATCTTGATATATTCCAGATTTATATTTTTCCCATGGGTCTCTATAAACAAAAATAATATCTCTTTTGTTTGATTTACCATCTAACACACTCTTCAAAAAATTACCTGTTGTTTCACACTTTGTAGCCGAAGCGTTTTTGTATGATTCTTCAGCAAAGTAGATTGGTCTAGCTTTAACTTGGATATTTGGAGCTTTTGATAAATCAAGTATAACATGATACTTGTTTTTGTATCTCATTGATGCATCAATAAACCTACTTCCTAGTTTAGCGTTATATATAAAAATTACTTGATTGGTAAAACTACATTGGAGTTCACATCTTCCCCATTTTTCAAGATTATCGAAATTCATAGATATTTTTTAAACTTACTTTTTTGTACACTAGCATATTTAACTAACTGTTTCTCATGATACTCTCTAGCAAACTGCTCCATCAACTCTGATAAATATGTGTAATGAGAAAATGCTGAACTATCTATTGGTAAATTAGGCCATTCATTTTCATCCAACCATTTCTTTGCAGTTATAACTTTATTTGTATCCATTCTAATTCTTTGGTATTATTATTTAGTGATAATAGATAGTGTTTTCCATCCTTACCTATTTTTCTATATTTGCTTATAAATTTCTCTTTTTTCATATTCTATATATTCTTTGGGTTTCTCAATATAATCCTTAAATGGATGTGTGTTAAATTCTCGTGTTACATCTTTAGCGTATCTTTCTTCAGGTGTATCGTGTTTTAACCAAGAAGAATCCCATTCAATAGAATTCCAATAAGTATGTAAATCTCTACCACAGGCTTCCCACTTCTCCATCATAATACGTTGAGGTAAAGAACTGTACTCTTTAGCTTTGAGTTGGTGTTTTAGTTGGTTTTCCATTCTATTAACATTTGATATAATTCAGATAATGAATTTAATCTATCTGCATCTTCTTTATAATATTCACCACAATCTTTCATGTAATTTAAAAACTTAAGTTCTCGTTGTAAATCCCATTCATAAACTGTATTATGGCCTTTACAGTAATAGTTGTATATAGTATCATAAAAGATGTTTATCCATTTCATCTTGTTATCATCTATCTTTTGTAAATCTACCATTATCTATTTTCTTTTTTATATTGGTTATATTCATTCGCAATCATATTAAGAACTTCAGCTTCACCTTCGTAATAATATCCTTTTTCTATTATCTTGGTAATTACCTCTCTAACTTGCATTCCTACCTCTTCGGTAAATCTGACCATATTATCTTTTACGAAGTTATCCATCTTCTTTAGATTCTTCAATTGTTCTTTATCTACGAATGTTGCGTTATTATACATTATATAATTTTATTATCTATTGTGTTCTTTTTAGTTCTAACTAATCTAGCCAACTCATTAAGTTGGAATTGTTCAATACTAGAATACTTTCCTCTAAGGATAACTTCATTAGCAAGGTTTAACCAAAATCCTTCTAATCTGTGTAGTTGATTATGTAACCATATCTTCTGTGTACCTGTAAGTAGGAATCTATATTCTTCTTTCATTAATATATTTTATTAGTTCTATTGTAATAACAATCAAGTAGTTCTTCCGCTACTTCTAATGAGATACGATTCTCATTGTACATTTTCCATATTAGTTTATTCATAAATTGTGTCGTTTTTTAAATACTTCATATATTCTATCTGCTACAACCTTGTATCCTTTTTCGTTTGGATGATTGCATGGAGCAGTATGTTCTTTGTGTTGTTCATCTGTACCCCAATATAAAACATGGTATCGAGGATTTAACCAATATTTACTTCGATAAAGTTTCTCCATCTCATTTTGTGTATCCCAGCAACTATGTATTAAACTTAAGTTACAATGGTTGTTTTCACATATTTGTTCTAACATCTTAATATAAAAGATTTGTTCTTGTTTTGTTGCTTTATCGGGTTCTGTATGAAATAGCTTATAAACCATATCATCCTCAAAATCGGTTATCATAAAATGTTGAATTTGTTTAACATCCCAATAGAAGGACATCCTTGTTGGGTCTGGTAAGAAGAACAATACATAAATTTCCCAATCGGCATATTCCTCAAAGTTTACTTGTTCTACCATTTCTTTGATTATACCTGAAGTTGACCATCCACGACCTGAAACGTTTATTAGTTTATCGAATCCTAATTTTTCACATAATAGTGGAGGCCATCCTTGTTTAGATGGATTCTCTGTTCCTTCTCCATAAGTTAAAGAACACCCTAATGTTATTAACAATTTTCTTATTTGATTTTCTCGTCCCAATATAAAACTTTTATTTGATACCATATCTCTTTAGGTACTCTGATAAACAGTACTCTAATCCATATAAGTATATTTTTCATTAAATGCATAACCTCGAACTCATTATCGGTAAACATAATAATATCAGCTCACCTGGTAGTATAGGTAATAGTACTGCTACTATATAAAATGATATATAACTAATATCGTTATACCCCATACTATAATACTCCCTACTATGGATATTAACCAACCTATCCAAGGCTTACGTTTAATTCCATGTAACTTATCTATCTCTCTTTCTGATAACTCATAATTAAAGATAGAATCTATCTCTTCTTGAGTCATGACATCACCTCTATCTTTTTGTTGTATCTGTCTTCTTAACTTTTTTAAATGTTCTCTTGCTGGATTTCCCATATAAATTCTAATATTAAATTAATAACCTCGTACTCCCTACAATGAGAGCTACTAGTAGGAGGTGCTCATTTTTATTTATATACCTCCTTAACATACTATGTTACACCTATGGGTGTACTACTATGTTTTTTCCTATGGGTAAAAAAATTGACCTCGATAAAAAAACGAGTCCGAGCCCCATTACCCTTTTTTCTTTTTTCCTCAGTTACAAGAAACCTCACCCCCCCCCTCTTTGGGAGGAGTTGTGATTTAGTCTTGAATTACCACAACATCACTTAGTTGTGCCTTTACATACTTTTCTTTGGAATTAATCAACCTTTCAGATTCGAAGGTTTCAATTGCGGTGATACATTTTTCAAGAGTGATATACCGTCTCTCTATAAAGTAACTCCTCAATTTGGGTGCTTTTAAAACTGTAACCATATTAGGGAAGTTCTCAGTCGGAGTATCTTCTATGATTACGTTTCTGTGTTTGTACTGTTTACTCATATTTGTTTATAGTTTATATACTACTGTTATATATAGTATGTGAGCTAGTAGTATGATTACTTCACATACCGAAAATCTTATTTTATAATTCCTACACTTCTTAAGAACGCATCTCCCACTAAGGGTTCAACTGAATCTTTAACTGCCATAATTACTTTTGAATCGAATTGTCTTTGGATAAAGTAATCCAATTTTTGGTGAATCCTATCTATCTCCCTCAAGTCAGGGTCTTTCGTATTCATTACCTCATCATTTAACTTACCAGTCCAATACTGAATTTTACCCATGTACCCATTTTCATACTTACTCATTTTACTCATAATTTACGTTTTATTGATTATCCTTATTTACATAGTAAATATACGAAATATATTTGAATTGACCAAGCAATTAGTGAATTATTTTTCATGACAATTTGTCAACCTCGTTCTTATAGTATTACTCCCACCCTCAACCACCCTAAAGGTACGAAAAAAAATCCACATATACAAGTTTTTAGGGTAAAAGTTATTAACACCCAATTGTGGATAACTTTATTGTTAATAACTTTATGACAAAAAAAACCCACCAAGTGAGACCAGAGCTCTTGGCGGGTGGTTCGGACGAACACTTTTGGATAGGAGAGAATAGTTTAAGGTCTCCTTTGTAACCACATCATAGAAAGAAACCCCTTACTTTCTAGTGGTAATAATATCGATTTGGTGCGGAGTATCATTTCATCACCTATGACACCTCATCGTTATATGTGGTAGTTTTCGTGTTAGAGTGAACCATATACTACCAAAAACTCACATTTCTTTAAAAGAGATTCAGTTTTTATAGTAGGTGTATCTCCCAACACTACTGACGGTCTCTAATTCTATTAAGAGAAGGTCTTTTGGATTAACTAGAGAGGGAATCAAACCCTATTTTCTCAATCATCAATCATTTACTATGTAAATATACGAAAAATAATCCATATATCCAAGCAATTTAACGTTTTTTTTTACTTTTTCTCTGTTTTCTCGGTATATACACAATAAAGGTAGTTCCAAAGTAACAAATTTGCAAGTATTATCATTGTGGTAAGAGGAAAATACATCATCTGAAGTAAAATCCAAAAGAAAACCTTAATTAAATAAGGAATTACCGCCACTATACCAATCAGAAGGATTACTAATCCCACATTCATTAACTTATCTCTCATATCTCTCATAATTACAGTACTAATATACGAAAAAAAATCCATATGACCAAATTATTTCACACTTTTTTTTCATTTATTTCCATTCTATCCTTACACTCC
>Ga0206677_10003331_pt1 | contig 13584 bp, 13 predicted proteins | sample M130m12015metaG_FD_155475 | JGI IMG/M metagenome (GOLD analysis project Ga0206677, IMG submission 155475) | Ammonia-oxidizing marine archaeal communities from Monterey Bay, California, United States - M1 30m 12015 | ecosystem: Environmental > Aquatic > Marine > Intertidal zone | place: USA... | reverse complement strand
CGGAAAAAGTACCCCGCGATATAGCGGCCAGGCTAGCGCATCGTTACCAATTCTTCCGCGCTGGTTGGATGAATAGCAACGGTGTCGTCGAACTCTTTCTTAGTAGCGCCCATACGAATTGCCACAGCGAATCCCTGGAGCATTTCATCGGCACCGTCGCCGAAAAGATGACACCCTACGACCTTCTCCTGCTTACCGGTAACGACGAGTTTCATTTCGGCAAAGCCCTTTTTTTCTGACAAGGCATAGAACATCGGCGTAAATCGCGAGCGATAAACCTTTACCGCATCACCATACTTTTCCCTTGCTTCAGCCTCAGTAAGACCGACTGTACCGGTTGGTGGGTGAGTAAAGACAACTGTCGGAATCGTGTGATACTCAAGATGACGACCCTTCATGCCATTAAACAGTCTGTCTGACAGCCGTCTGCCTGCCGCAATTGCTACCGGTGTTAACTGAACTTCGCCGGTCACGTCACCAACGGCGTATATAGTCTCCACGTTGGTGCGCTGATACTTATCGACAGAGATAAACTGTTTGTTATCGATTGCCACACCCGCTTTATTCAATTGAAGTTCGTCAATATTTGGTACCCGGCCGGTAGCCCAGATTACAGAATCAAAACCATCAAACCCCTTATTATCACCCACAATATTTACACACACACCATTGACGGTTTTCTCCAGTGACTGCGGGGCGGAATTGAAATGCAGGTCTACGCCGCTCGCCTGAAGCGACTGCATAACCGCCTTCTGTAGCATTTCGTCAAAAGATCGCAGCAGGCTGTCTGTGCGAGCAAACAGGTGAGTTTCAGAACCTAGCCCGCGCATCACCCCGGCCAGCTCCACCGCAATATAGCCACTGCCAATAATCGCGACTTTCTGAGGGCGCTCTTCCAGCTCAAAAAACCCGTCTGAATCGATGCCAAGCTCTGCTCCTGGGATTGCGGGCCTCCATGGCCGCCCGCCAGTGGCTATCAAAATGCGCTCTCCACGGACCTTCCGGCCGCCAACCGCAATTTCATTGGGCGCTGTGAACACCGCCCAACCCTCGATATGCTCAACCTCTTTATTGTGAAGATTGCGCGCGTAAATGCCGTTTAAGCGCTTAATGTAGGCATCACGGCGAGCTTTAAAGCCGGCCCAGTCATGGCCCTTATACTCCACATTGAACCCGTAATCAGCAGCGTAGGCGAGCTGATGGGCAATTGAAGCGGCCGCCCACATAACCTTTTTTGGCACGCAGCCAACGTTAACGCAGGTGCCGCCCAAGCGCCCACCTTCAACAACGGCTGCGCGGGCACCATATTCAGCCGCGCGTTGCGCTGCTGCCAGTCCGCCACTGCCGCCGCCAATCACCAGAAAATCAAACGTGTCTGCCATAACTTAAGATCCGAAATAAAACATATGGCCGAGAATAGCACGCGACCTATACCGGTATAACGCCCTCCGAAAAACCGCAGAGCATTACGGCGGCCTTGTGATAGCATCCTGTGCTCGGGAAATTAACGCGTAATCATCATGAAAAACCCTTTGCTAAACACTAAAGAGCTGCCAAAGTTCAGCGGCATGCGCGCAGCAGACATTGAGTCTGCGATAAACGAAACCATCCGGCAGAACGAGGAGGAGCTCAGTGCGCTTCTCGATGCAGAGGACAAAAGCGGGACAGCGCCGGATTTTGCGTCATACATACCCGCTATTGAAGAGATGGGCGACCGCCTCCACAAGGTCTGGGGACCGGTCAGTCATTTACACGGCGTGCTTAATTCCCCTGAGCTGCGCGAGGCCTATAACGCCTGTCTGCCTTCGCTGTCGCGTTATAACTCTGAGCTTTCACAGAATCAACGTCTGTTCACGGTATACAAGCGCATAGCGGAGGGCATGGGCAGCACTGCCTCCCCGGAAAGGGCGTTGGTCGAGCATGCGCTGTTGGAATTTAATCTCGGTGGCATCAATCTGCCCGAGGCCCAGCAAGCGAGACTGCGTGAAATTCGCGAGTCATTGACTCAACTGCAGGCCCGTTTCGAGCAAAATCTGCTGGATGCCATGTTGGCCTGGCAACATCACACCACCGACGTTAATACGCTCAGTGGTCTACCTGAGTCAGCCTTAAGTGCAGCGAAACAGGCCGCTGAAGCCGAATCTAAGGAAGGCTGGCTACTCGCGCTTGACCAGCCAAGCTACGTTGCCGTATTAACCTACGCCAAAGATCCAGAGCTCCGGGAAAAATTCTATAAAGCGTGGTGCACTCGGGCATCCGATCAGCCTCCCTCGCCAGAGCCGTTCGATAACACCAAAAATATGGCGCAGATACTGACCTTGCGTCAAGAAATGGCACAGCTGCTGGGCTATAAAAGCTATGCCGACTATGCTCTTGCGACCCGAATGGCCGGGTCGGTAGCGGAAGTTACAGGTTTTTTACAGGAACTTGCAGGGGTATCGATGCCTGCCGCCAAACGCGAGCTGAAGGAGCTCGAAGTCTTCGCTGGCAGGGAATTGGCGCCGTGGGACATCGCCTATTATTCGGAAAAGCTGCGGCTGCAGCGCTTTTCAATTTCCGATGAAGAGCTAAGACCGTACTTTCCATTGGATCGAGTGCTTGATGGGCTGTTTGGCTTAGTGCGGCAGCTCTATGACATCGAACTGGAACAGCTGCCCAATGCCGATGTCTGGCATCCGGACGTTCGTTATTACTCTGTAAAAAACCGGGGCGGAACAATATTCGGTGGCGTCTATGTCGATCTCTATGCAAGAAAAAATAAACGTGCCGGTGCCTGGATGGATGAGTGCCGGGTTCGCAAGCAGTTCAATGGCAACAATCAAAACCCGGTTGCACATCTGGTGTGCAACTTTGCACCACCATTAAATAATGAGCCCGCACTGCTCACCCATGATGATGTGGTCACGCTGTTTCATGAGTTTGGCCATACTTTGCATCATCTATTAACTGTTATTAACTACCCGAGCATCTCCGGCATTAATGGCGTCCCATGGGATGCGGTAGAGCTCCCGAGTCAGTTCATGGAGAACTTCGCGTGGAGTCCCCAGGTTGCGAAGCAGCTTTCCGGACATTACCAAACCGGCGAAGCACTGCCCGATGACCTACTGAACAAACTTGAAGCATCGCGGATATTTCAAGCCGGAATGCAGATGGTACGGCAACTGGAGTTCAGTCTGTTTGACTGGTATCTGCATTCGGAGCCCGACACCGATAATGCAGCCGGCAAAGCCATGCACAAAGCCCGGGATGAAGTTGCTGTAATCAAGGCGCCTGAGTACAACCGCATGACGCATAGCTTTGCGCATGTTTACTCCGGCGGCTATGCAGCGGGCTACTACAGCTACAAATGGGCCGAGGTGCTGGCAGCCGATGCTTACTCTGCGTTTGAGGAGGGTGGTTTATTCAACCCTGATCTAGCCCACCGGTTCAGGCAGGAAATTCTGCAGATTGGTGGCAGCAAAGACATTGCCAAAGCATTTGAAACATTTCGCGGCCGCCCGCCATCGATAAACGCGCTACTCAAACAATCGGGTATCGAAACCAAGGTCGCGTAAAGTGAACCGATATCTGGCCGGTCTTAATTGCCTATCAGGAGCCTCATGGTGAAAATAGCAAGCTGGAACGTCAACTCAATTCGAGTGCGCACTGAACATGTGATCGAGTGGTTGGATTATGCCAAGCCCGACATATTGGGGCTGCAAGAACTCAAAATGCCAACGGAAGACTTTCCGTCGGACGTCTTTGCTGAGGCTGGCTACTCGGCACTGGTTAACGGGCAAAAAACTTATAATGGTGTCGCATTGCTCAGTCGCACCGAAGGTCTGAACCCCATTTCAGATATCCCCGGTTTCGATGATCACCAACGACGGGTATTGGCAGCCACCTATGGCGATACACGAATCGTAAACCTGTATGTGCCTAATGGTCAGGCTCTTGATTCGGACAAGTATCAGTACAAGCTAGACTGGCTTAAAGCACTGAATGCATGGGTCAGAGAAGAAGCCAATCAACACGCAAAGCTGTGCGTGTTCGGTGACTTTAATATTGCACCGGAAGATACTGACGTTCATGACCCAGAAGCATGGGCCGGCAAAATTCTTTGCAGCGATGCCGAACGGGCCGCGCTTGCCGAATTAACCTCACTCGGCCTTCAGGATAGCTTCCGCCTATTTGACCAGCCCCCCGAGAGCTTCAGCTGGTGGGACTATCGCATGGCTGGCTTTCGCAGAAATCGGGGGCTTCGAATTGACTTAATACTGGTTTCAGAGGCTATTGCCAAGAGGTCTACCGCAGGGGGTATAGACAAGGAACCGCGGGCCTTAGAGCGCCCTTCCGACCATGCTCCGGTGTGGCTTGAGTTTGACTAGCTGTCGGCGGCGAGTACACTAAATAGCACGATAATATGCGGGTTGCCCCCGCAGCAGGCATTCCACACATTACCCATGCCCCTTGATAATCACAATTTCTCGCCTGAGCTGCGGTTTGAGCCGCAGGATCGGCGTGCCGATTACGACGTAACGAATCTCGTAAGCTTAGGCTCGGCTGACTCCGTGCGACAGGAAGTCCGCAAGCTGTTTGAGCAAACCTGGCCCGCAGCGAGCTTCGATCAAGTGTGGCTCGCCTTTTATGATTTTGAGCGTTTGTTTAACGGCACGATGCCGGGCTTCGAAGGCTGCGACACGGTCTATCATGACATTCAGCACAGTCTGGATATGAGCCTTTGTGTGGCGCGCCTGCTGGCAGCGCATGATCAACAAGCCGATAAAGAATCAGAGCTTGGCCCCGAAAAAGCCACGGTTGGCATGATCGTCGCACTGTTTCATGACAGTGGCTACCTGCGCTCCAACGACGATAAAAGCATCCAAAATGGCGCCGAGTTCACACTCTGGCATATCTCCCGAAGCGCCGAATTCCTGCGCGGCTACCTGCCAAGCATTGGGATGGCCAGATCGCTGAACATTGCGACTGAGCTGGTTCACTTTACAGGCTATGAGAAAGAGCTTGATGAAATCGAATTAGATGATCCAAAAGACTACTTGCTGGGTCATATGATAGGCACCGCCGACCTCTTGGTACAGATGGCAGATCGCTGTTATCTAGAAAAATGTCGTGACCGCCTTTACCCGGAGTTCGTACTGGCTGGCATCGCCATCGCCGATGAGCCAAACGGCGAGAAGCGGGTTTACTACCAATCCGGAGAAGACCTGCTGCGACAAACACCCGACTTCTACCGCAACATTGTCTTAAATCGGCTTAATGATTCGTTCAGCCGGGTCTATGAGCAGCTCGGAGCTTTGTATAACGGATGCAATCCGTATATGGAGTGCATTGAACGAAACATTGTTCATCTTGAAAAAATTATTGTGTCAGGGGAGTGGCTGAAACTGCGTCGCAATGCGCCATGCTTCACCTCTCTCGAGGAGCCGTTGGCCGCTAGCAACTCTTTGGTTAACAAGTACCTGCAGGATTTGAGACGATCGGGCAAGGAATTAATGCTCAACCCCGGCGGCAGCGAGAGTCAGCCAGCAGCTAGCCTCGGCTGAGGCGCACCTATATTCGTCCGCCAGCCATCCTCGCAGAGCCATTTTGCAACGCCTGTTGACCCTGTATGAGGGTCTTACGTTCAATTCTCCGGATATTAAGGGTGCCAGACGACTCACGCCGACAAACAACTCCCTGAGCAGCGCAACTGATAGCCGGCTTAGCTGATGCCCCATGCTGCTTCACTATGTCCTCTCCACTGCTGAGTATTGGAATGCCTTATTGAGATGTAAACTCCGGCAACAAATAGGCGGTAAAGGCAGAGATCAAAAACCCCGCTCGTGGCGGGGCCTCACGAAATCTATCGTCACGGAAACTACAGTGAATTAAGAATTCTTGATTTCTGTTCTTGGTATTCCTGTTTATCAATCAGCTTTTTCTCATACAAAGAGTCCAGCCGAACAAGCCTTTGCTCTACTGTGTTCTCAGCATCTGACTTCTTGCCAGCCGTTGCTGAGCCATCTTCCGCCTCCTTTAAGAACGCGCTGTTTATAGCGATAGCGCGGGCTTCTTGTTCGAGCTTGTCAACACCCTCTTTAACCTGCTTATCCTGATACGAGGCCAACAGGGCCTGTGATTCAGCCAGCGCAAGTATGTCCTCTTTAACAACACCCATCTCGGAGCTGCACCCCGAGATGACCCCCTCGGCCAGAACGCTTGGAGTAGCTGCTGTTGGAGCATACTTTGTGGCGTAAGCTTGTGCGCAACTCAGATACTTGTCTGAACTGGCATCAATTTTAGCTTGCAGTGCCGGCGCTTTTTTCCCCGCATTAATCTGTGCGCAGGCGCTGACAGTGAGCGCAACTGCAATCATCGAAACCGTATTAAATCTATTCATGAAACCTATCCCTCAATAGTCATTACTGCAGTAGCCCTGCTGAGGCATTAAAAGCGTTAATCACGCACCTCAACCTAAGCCATTTTTCTAAGCATGTCAGGCCTGCTGTTTTTGCAGCAACTCACTGGTGCCTGCCACAAAACCGGCCGTATCTTTTTCGACAATATCGCAGCTAGACACTTCATCCCAGCCCCCGTTGGATATGGCAACATGATGCAAAAGCTTGCCCGCTTTGCCATCCCATATCAGTTGATAGTTTTTGCCGGCGTTGGACATGCGGACCAGCCAGCTTCCATAGTTCCCCTGGGCTGCCAAAAACCCGTCAACAGCATAACCGGCGGCCTCACACACCGCACCAAGTTCAGCCGCCAAGGCTTCATCTTTCTCAGGATTCGGCGCAGGTGTTTTTTGCCCTGGCTGCTTCCCAATCCACATAATCGGCTTTTCTGACATGCTCTACCCTCAACAATGGTTGCTTATTGTAAAGACTGCAGAAAAAAATTGCGCGTGGACAAAAAATTGAGGCCGTTTTTGACTTTGATACGCAACGGATAATATTGTAGGCAAGATGCAAAAGCCCTCAAAAAACGCCCTGCTGATTGTCGCTATACTGGCAAGCGCTCCTCTGATCATGGAGGCGTATACCCGCTGGTCGCCGTCGTTTTCGGCGGACATGCCCGCGCCAAAGTCGTCAACAAAACGCCTCATATTGCTGTTTCATGGCTCGGATGGCAAAGACAGCCCCGCCATTCTGCAATTGGAGCAAGCGCTCAAGCAAAAACTCTCTGTGAGTGACGCAGAGGTCATCCGCTATGTTTGGTCGCCGTGGTCAGACGAGCGCTTAAGGGCTTCAGCAAATGGCCTATACCTTGGAGAGAAAATCGGCGCTCATCTGGCCAGCCAAAACATCCGTGAAGTGCATCTAATCGGGCACAGTGCCGGCGCGTGGCTGCCCGACGCGGTGTGTGCAAGCCTGCGCAAGTACACCAGCGACCCCGTGAAGGTGCGCATGACATTTCTTGACCCTATTGGCATAAAGGGCTTTCTCGACTTCGATTGGGGAAGCCAAAATTTTGGTGGCTGTGCAGATTTTGCTGAAGCCGTTATAAATACTAACGACAACGTGCCCGGCACTAACGCGCCGCTGCAGCAGGCATTTAATATTGATGTTACCGAGCTGCCACATGAGGTGAGTGGTCACGAGTGGCCTATTTGGTATTACACCCAAACGCTGAATGGAATGAGCTTATCGATGGACGCCAATCATTTTGCCATGCCCCGTGGAGCTGTCGCTAAAGACGTTACTGCCGGCGCAGACTAAAACAACCTGCTAACTCATCGGCTTAACGGGCGGGAACCACCATGACCGGAATATGGGACTGGCGCAGCACGCCCTCACTCACGCTCCCCAGTAACACTCGCGACACCAGCCCCTTGCTGTGAGCGCCGATAACAATAAGGTCTGCCTCCAGCGTCTTGCTTTCTGACACAATCTTTTCGACGTAAGGGCCTTGAACAAGAATGGCATCGCAATCAAGCCCGCCATCACGAAGCTTTTCTGCCATGCCCTGCAACTGCCTATGCTGATCACGAAAACTATTTGCGACCGCATCTCTGGTAGTTTGCGGGCCGGCATCATAGCCAACAAAATCCGGGTCCGGATCGGCGACATGCAGCAGCTGTAGCTTGGCCGAAAAGGCGGCGGCGATCGATGTTGCCTTAGCGACAACATCATCACTGAGATCAGAAAAATCAACGGTAACAAGAATATTTTTCACTGGCATCCGGCTCCTCAGACTATTCGGTTTTATAGCACATTACTGCGGCTAAAAAACGGCTTCTAACTGAAACATAGGCCGATCTGCTCTCTCAACAGTCTGCTATAGAAGGCTCTGCAACCAACCACTGCATGTTTTAGGCGACACTCAAACACCACTGCGAACCGCTGCTCTCATATACTATGGAGACTCCGCCGCCCAATTAGGTGGCCCTATCGGAACATCTATGAGCCTTGCATTAATACTGATTGCGTTTGCTGCTGCATTTTTTGTCAGCCAAATCCGGTTACCGCCGATGGTGGGGTTTCTGGCCGCAGGCTTCATTATGGTGTCCTTCGGGTTCGAGGCCGTTGATGGTATTCAGCAAATCGCGAACCTCGGCATTACCCTGCTGCTGTTCACTATTGGGCTGAAGCTGGATATCCGTGACCTCATTAGGCCGGAAGCTTTTGGCGTCACGCTGATTCATATGGGTGTGACAACCGTGCTTTTCGGTTTGATTATGCTGGGCGCTGGAGCAATAAAGCTTTCGCTATTTGCCACACTTAACTGGCAAACAGCACTGTTATTGGCATTTGCGCTGTCCTTTTCCAGCACAGTGTTTGCCGTCACCGTATTGGAAGGTCGTGGCGAAATGGGCGCTTTGCACGGGCGTACAGCTATCGCGATGCTCATTTTTCAAGACATTGCAGCGGTAGTCTTTATTGCCGGCACAAGCGAGAGCCTGCCAAGCATTTGGGCCCTCTTGTTATTGGGTCTGCCGCTGCTCAGACCAGGGATTTCAAGGATTCTTGAGAAATCCGGTAACGGTGAGCTTCAGGTCCTTCTGGGTTTCTGCCTCGCATTAGCCGGCTACGAGTTGTTCTCTGCAGTCAATCTGAAGGGTGATCTAGGCGCTCTCGCCGTCGGACTGATGCTTGCTGGCACCCCAAAAGCTAGCGATCTCGGGAAATCTCTGCTGAGTTTTAAAGAGATATTTTTGGTGTTCTTCTTTCTTAGTATCGGACTTTCTGGCGTGCCTACAATTGAAGCTGTTCTGATTGCGCTTGCGCTGATTGCATTGTTGCCTCTAAAAACGGGCCTGTACTTGCTGTTACTTACGCGCTTTCATCTGCGCGCACGAACCTCGACTCTGACTAGCCTCACACTAACTAACTACAGTGAGTTTGGGTTAATCGCCGGCAGCGCTGCTTTTGCCAGCGGCTGGTTAAGTGCTGAATGGTTGGTGATCCTGGCAATCACCGTGGCGATTTCATTCACTATTTCTGCTCCCATCAACGTGCATGCGCATCATCTGTTCGACCGTTATGCGGGTAAATTGAGAAGACTCGAAACCATTACGGTACTGCCCTATGACCAACCAATTGAGCCTGGCAATGCAGAGATCATGGTGTTCGGCATGGGCCGGCTTGGTACTGCGGCATACCAAACGCTGGAGGCGCAATACGGCAAGGTTGTTCTTGGCGTAGACCGGAGCCCCGACACTGTGGCCAGGCAACTGGCGGAAGGGCGCAACGTCATCCACGGCGACCCATCTGACATCGACTTCTGGGAGCGCACCCGGGGACCCTACAATATCAGGGTAGCTGTGCTCGCCATGCCCGGTCATGGCGCCATCCTCACAGCAATTGATGAAATCCGCTCCAGAGATTTCGGTTGCAGCATTGCAGCGGTCGCCTCTAAGCATGACCAGCTTATAGAACTTGAAAAAGCGGGGGCATCCGCCTCATATAACTTCTACGCAGAGGCCGGTGTGGGCCTTGCGCGCCATGTGATCAACAAGCTGGAGCACACCGAAGCCTCTGCGCCCAATCCCCGGAAGAGCTAAAACACATGAAAATCGATATCGTTCTGGACTCCCATCTTAAGTCATCAGAATTTAAAGAGCTTGGGCTCCTGGCCGAACAGTACGGTATCAACACCGTCTGGAATGCCAGCTATCTGGATGGCCGCGACCCCTTCAGCAACATGGCCGAGCTGGCAATGGCATCGAGTCACATTAAACTGGCGCCTATGGCCCTTAATGGCTACGAGATGCATCCGTTTCGCATCGCTATGGCATTGCTCACCCTGGGCGATCTGTGTGAGGGCCGAGTAGAGGCCATGATCGGTGGTGGCGGTGAAGTGGTTATGTCGCTGGGCATTGAGTTTGAAAAACGGGTGCGCTATGTAAAGGAGACGCTGGAGATTGTTAAGGGCTGCACATCACAACGCCCCTTTAGTTACAGTGGCGAATTGTTCAGCATTAATCACTATGATCCACAGTGGATCAGAGAAACGCCGCCCTATGTTTATGCCGGCGCGAACAAGCCACAAATGCTGCGCATGGCCGCCAAACATGCCGATGGCATATTTATGAGTGACCTGTCCATAACCCTGGCAACCAACGCCATTGACACCGTTTTCACTCGAATGGATGAGCTCGGTCGTGCAAAAAATAACATGCGCTTTAACAACTTTATGGCGTGGTATGTTTACGATGACCTAGCCGAGGCGCGACATGAGGCGCGCCGATGGATTGGCTTCCGCGCATTGTTCCGCGAGTATATGATGCGCGAGTTTATGACCGAGAAAGAGTTCGCCACCATTATGTCGCGCATACCGCAAATCTATGCGATGGCGCCAAAAAATGAGTCTTCGGTAGAGGGGGTTCCCGATGAGCTGCTTGATCTTTGTGTCGATAAACTGACGCTAACCAGCACACCCGATGATCTCGACGGTATTATTGAACACCTGCTTGAGTTCAAAGCTGCAGGGGTTACACACACTTGCCTTGAGCTAAAAAAGCATCAGGCGCAAAGCATTAAGATACTGGGCGAAACAATTTTGCCGGCGTTGCGCTAGGCCGGCCTGATGATCAAGCGGGCGTTGTCTGCCCCAGATCGGGCTCATCGGTGCATCTCATTAGACGCTATTGTGGGAAACACGCTTTAGGTACATCTGCAGAAAAGCAGCCGCAGCCAGACCCGATGCGCCAAACAGCATGCACATTACGACAATCTGATAGCGCGCCGCGATAAGTGGCGAGACCCCGGACAGTATCTGACCTGTCATCATTCCGGGCAATGTCACCAGACCGACCGCAAATAAGGAATTAGTCACCGGTATTAAAGCAGCCAGGAGTGCGCGGTTTCGAGCAACACGACGCCCCACACCCGCCAGCAATTCCGATTCCATCCGCTCTGCCGCCAAACTAACGGCATTCATGCTCGCCGATAAAACCATGCCGCCAAGGGGCAGGAGCAGCTGGGGGTCATACCACGGTGAGGCTTGCAAAACGAACTGTGTGATTAATGTCAGGATTATCAGAGACGTAATGCCTATCGACAACATCGCGGGCCCCATGAGGGCTTTTCGCTGGTGGTTAATGGTACGCAACGCTATCCAGCTTGCCGCCAGCAACATCACGAAGAGCACGCCGCTTACCACGACAGCACTGTTACTCGCGAAAACATAAGTCAGCATATAGCCCACTAGCAAAAGCTGGAGTAACATCCGGAGCAAAGCATAAGCTGATGTTCCTGCGGAGCAGCGCCAGCGCCAGAGCACAACCAGCACCAGCAAGGCCGGAATAAACGCCATAGCCAGCGGCAATAAATCAATAGGGGCAATCTCACTCAAAAACGGCTTCTCTGGTACGTCACTGTTTTAATTTATCACTGCAGCGATGGCAATGGGGTAATCCACCGCGGCCGCATGCGGCAAATTAAGGCGAAAACGGCGCAAAAAGCACCGAAAAAGGCTCGACTATGCTGCTCGGGCGGGCTATCCTGCGCAGCGCAGTCAGTCGTGACGCTGACTGCTCAAACCCATGAATAACAAAAGATATTTCTCGCCTAGCGGAAACGACATTGCTGCTTCGACGGGATGCGAAGGCATGATGCCATTGCTGACAACCGGTAATTAAACCTATGAATAGATTTGCGCTGATGCTCTGCTCCTTATGGTTGCTCACCACAACAAGCAGCTTTGCTGCCGATGCCGCACCCCCTAAAGAAAAATGGCCATCGCGAGCATCCACCGAAGACCTCGACTGGAGCCTCACCGGGTACGTGGCGTGGATCTCACAAGAACAACTCGGGGATATGCTCATCGGTGCAGCCAGCCTCGAAAATGACAAGCTCTATGCTTTGGCACTGAACAAACGCTTGTATCGCTGGAACACTGGCTGGGATTTTGAAGTTGAAGGGCAGGTCGCAAAACACGCGGGCCCGAGTCAACGCCATTGGGAGTTTAATGGTTTAGGTGCCTTTCGCTGGAATCGTTTCTATTGGGATCGCTACCTCAACACCAGTTTTGCCGTCGGTCTTGGCATATCCTATGCCACTGAAGAAGGTCAGTTTGAGATAGATGCTCATGGCGACACCTCCAAAACACTGGCCTACATTCTCGTAGATCTAGACTTTGCTTTGCCACAGTATCCCAACTGGGCATTGGACATACGCATTCATCACCGCTCATCGGCGTATGGCCTCTTCAATGACAACATCGAAGGCGCATCAAATGCGCTGGGTGTCGGCTTAAAGTATCGCTGGTAGTCCGGCTGAGCCAAGCCTATAAGGCTTTACGCATCTGGGCCCATAGCGGTCCGGTTGTGGCAGGGCTTGTAACGTAAACATAGCCCTGTTTTTCGTAGAACGTTAGCGCACCTCCCGCTGCCTGCAGCTCAAGCGCCGGCAAACCTGCATCCGTCGCCGCCAATTCCATGAGGCCCACCAGGCGGCTAGCAATACCCCGGCGCGTAAAGTCAGGATCAACGTAGACCGAAGTAATCTCTGCCTTCACAAGATTAACCGCGCCGAAGCCACACAGACGGTTATCCGCTTCCGCGACTACAAAAACTTCTGTCTGCATTGCCTGCAGATAGTCTGCCGCGACTCTCTTTTCCATCCATTGCAACACTAACTTGTTATTGCGCTCTAAAGAGTCGGGCCCTTTGCTGGCAAGCACATGCACATCACGGATCTGTTGGGCATCGGCTGAACTGGCTTTGCGAACACGAAATAATTGTTTGCTCATACTCAGAGGCTCGCAGCACTAAAGCCATCAACCTGAGAAAACAGGTCGCGCCATAAGAGGATAGCCGCATCTTCATAGCGAGGGCCAGGATCCGATGCCCAAACCAGCTTCGGCCAGCAGTAGTCAGATGGACTCCTCCCAACAATATGCACGTGCAGCTGCGGCACCATGTTCCCCAATGCCGCAATATTCAGTTTTTCCACACTTGGTTGTGCTTTGACAACCACCGCTGCGAGGTTCACCTCATCCAACAACTGCTGTTGGGTGTCTCTGGGTAGATCGGTTAGCTCAGTCGCGCCAATGGTGTTCTGAGGCACTAAAATAATCCAGGGAGCCCCCGCATTGTTCATTAACAAAACATGCGAGCAAGCAAACCTTCCGAGCAGAACGCAGTCTTTGATTAGCTGC
>Ga0206677_10003323_pt1 | contig 13599 bp, 12 predicted proteins | sample M130m12015metaG_FD_155475 | JGI IMG/M metagenome (GOLD analysis project Ga0206677, IMG submission 155475) | Ammonia-oxidizing marine archaeal communities from Monterey Bay, California, United States - M1 30m 12015 | ecosystem: Environmental > Aquatic > Marine > Intertidal zone | place: USA... | reverse complement strand
GTTTTGGTTCGTGCCTTAACCCGCGGTGATGGAACAAAAGGAGACGATGTTACCCAAAATGTAAAAACAATTCCCAACGTACCTCTGAAGTTGAGAGGGAATTATCCTGATTTTTTTGAGGTTCGAGGAGAAATTGTAATGCCCCTCGCTGGTTTTTCTGAGCTTAATAAAAAACGTGTTGCAGCAGGAGAGGAGCCTTACATGAACCCGCGGAATACCGCATCGGGTTCTTTGAAGCTCCAAGATAGTTCTGAAACTGCACAACGTCCCCTAACCTGTTTAATCTATGCTTTGGTTGGAAAAAATTTAGAATTCAAAGAACACTACCAATCCCTTGTCGAAGCAAGATCGTGGGGTTTTACGATTCCAAAAACTTTAATTCAAGCATCTTCAAAGAAGCAAATTTTGGAGTACATTAATTCATGGGAAAAAAAGAGAGGTGATCTTTCATATGAAATAGATGGAATTGTAATCAAGGTAAATGATTTAAAAGATCAAGAACTATTAGGTTTTACTTCAAAATCTCCCCGTTGGGCAATTTCGTACAAATACCAAGCAGAACAAGTTGCCACAACATTAGAAACGGTAACTTATCAGGTAGGAAGAACTGGAGCAGTAACTCCTGTTGCTAATTTAACACCTGTTTTGCTTTCAGGAACAACTGTAAAAAGAGCTTCACTGCATAATGCAGATCAAATCAAGAAACTTGATTTAAGAATAGGAGACCAGGTTTATGTTGAAAAAGGAGGAGAAATTATCCCAAAAATTGTTGATGTTGATCCCCAAAACAGAGCATCTGTTGAAAATCGAATTTTTTACATAAAAACCTGTCCAGATTGTGGTACTACGCTTGTTCGTATTGAAGGTGAGGCACAACATTATTGCCCCAATGTTGATGGATGTTCAACTCAAATAATCGGCAAAATACAACACTACATAGGTAGAAATGCCATGGATATTGATGGACTGGGCAGCGAAACAGTTTCATTGTTATTTTATGAGGGATTAATCAAGAACACTGCCGATTTGTATACATTAAAGGAAGAGCAATTAATGCCCCTGGAGCGTATGGCTCAGAAGTCAGTTGATAATTTACTTTTGGGAGTTGAAAACTCAAAAAAGCAACCCTTTGCTAAAGTTTTATTTGGTTTGGGGATACGATTTGTGGGTGCAACGGTTGCAAAGCGACTTACAAACCATTTCGGAACAATGGAAAACCTGATGAAAGCCAATCAAGAGGAATTGATTGGGGTTGACGATATTGGTAATCGTATCGCACAAAGTTTAGTTCAGTTTTTTGAAAATTCAAAAAACATAGAACTCATTGAAAGATTAAAGAGTTATGGAGTAATGATGGAGGAGGAAACCAAAACCTTATCTTCTGAAACCTTGGTTGGAAAAAATATTGTAGTAAGCGGAGTTTTCGAGACTCTTTCAAGAAATGATCTTAAAGTATTAATTGAAGAAAACGGAGGGAAAGTTTCAAGCTCAATTTCGTCTAAAACTTCATTTATCGTAGCCGGAGATGGGATGGGGCTGAGTAAAAAAGTAAAGGCAGAAAAATTGGGGATTCAGATTATCTCAGAAACTTCCTTTTTAAATTTGTTAGAATCATAACAATTAAGTTTCTTTTTAACAAAAACACTTTTTTATTATGATGGTTCTCGGGTTTTGGTATTTTTGTAATTCAAAATATAATAGGGTTTGATTCAAAATTTTTGGCGTAAACGAGTTTTTGAAAAAGAGTTGAACAGGAGGTTATCCTCACGTAAACTTAAGGAATCATTTAAGGTTCAAAAAATTGCCATTCTCATTGATGCAAGTATTGGAATTGAAAGTGAATTTTTTCTTAGACTTTCAAATGATTTTAATATTCCAGAGTTTCAACTGAGTTTATTTTTATTTGGTAATAACTCTCAATTAGATAATCAATACAACCAAATCCTCAACACAAAAGAAGTAAACTATTGGAGTGGCTTTAAAGGAGAACTATTGGCCTTTTGCAAAGGGGATTATGATTTGATAATCAATTATTACAATACAACAAACCTTCTTTTTTCGCTTGTAAGCATCCGAACAGATCATAGGTTAAGTGTCGGTTTTAGGGGGGCAGACCCCAGGGTTAATGATGTCGTTTTTGATATTGATCCTACTGATAAGATTACCTTTAAAAAGGAGTTGATAAAGTACATGACGATTTTAAATAAAATTTAGGTGAAATTTTTAAAAGGTTCCGGAGTTGCCATGATTACGCCCTTTAGGGAAGATGGCGAAGTTGATTTAGAAGCCGTGGTTAATGTTTTTGAGTACATTATCAGAGGAGGAATAGATTATGTAGTCGTAATGGGAACAACTGCAGAAACGGCTACCTTAAGTGATCAAGAACGCAAACAAGTTGTGGAGACAATAATAAAAACCAATAACAACAGAGTTCCATTGGTTTTGGGAATTGGAGGGAACAATACTACTGCTGTTGTTTCTTCAGTAAAAAATACAGACTTAACAGCATTTGAGGCTGTTTTGTCCGTTTGTCCATACTACTCACGCCCAAGTCAAGAAGGGATTTATCAGCATTTTAAGCACATAGCAGAAGCCTCACCCAAACCAATAATTTTGTACAACGTTCCTCCTCGGACAGGGGTTTCTATCAGTAACGAAACCACTATTCGTTTGGCAAAGAATTTTTCAAACATCGTTGGGATTAAAGATGCTACTGGTAATTTAGAGTCTGTAATTTCTCTCATAAACACTGCCCCACAGGGACTTCATGTAATTTCTGGAGATGATGCATTAGCCTTACCCGTAGTTTTATCAGGAGGTTCTGGAGTGATTTCAGTTATTGGAGGTGCTCTTCCAAATCAAGTTTCTCAAATGATTCGGTTGGCATTGGAAGGAAAAGTTGATGCCGCCACAGTCTACCAAAATCAAATGAAAAGTTTGATTGAGTTGATTTTTGAAGAGGGAAATCCCTCTGGGGTTAAAAAATTATCCGAACATCTTGGGCTTTGCTCATGTTCCGTAAGACTTCCCTTGATCGAAGCTTCTTCTAAATTGAGTCATTCAATTTTGGAGGCCCACAAAACATTGGCTCAGTCCATGTAGTTAAAGTTTTGATAAAAACACGGACTCTTTTTTTTTAGAGGTTACATTTGAATTTCACTAGCTCACATTGATTAAATTTTAGTATTTTTGCATCATGTTTTTAAAAACCATCAAATCGGCCTTAGTTTTTGTGTTATTGATTTCATTTACAAGTTGTAGTGAATACCAAAAATTATTGAACAATACCGATGTGAACACCAAGTACAAAGCTGCTGAAAAATACTACGATTCAGGAGATTATCGAAAAGCAAATCGTCTTTTCGAACAAATAACGCCCTCATTTAGAGGGAAACCTCAAGCTCAGAGAATTGTTTTCTTTTATGCAAACACTTATTTCCAGCTAAAGGACTACAATCTTGCTGCATATCAATTTGAAAGCTTTGTAAAGTCTTACCCCAAAAGCGACCGAATCCAAGAAGCAACTTTTTTAGCAGCCAAGTCGTACTACATGCTCTCACCGAAGTATAGTTTGGATCAGCAAGACACTAATAAGGCCATAGACAAACTTCAGATATTTCTTGACAATTATCCCACAAGTGAGTTTAGTGAGGAGGCAAACACCTTGATAGCTGAGTTACAAGTGAAACTAGAGAAAAAGTTTTTTGAAATCTCAAAACAATATTACACAATTCGAGATTACAAAGCAGCAATGAACTCCTTTGATAATTTACTTAACGATTACCCCGGAACTCAATTCAAAGAAGACGCATTGTATCATAAATTCCTTTCCAATTACGAATTAGCAGTAAATAGTATCTTTACTAAAAAGAAAGAACGCCTTGATGGTGCGCAAGAAATTGGGAATACTCTCTTGCGATATTTTCCAGAGACCTTATTCATGGAAGAATTAGACGAAAAATTTAAAAAAATAGAAAAAGAGTTGAATCAAGTTGATCAATCCACAATCACCACTAAATAAGTTAAGATGACAAAGTACAGAAAATCACATGCGCCAATTTCTACTACAACTTATGATAAGAATGAAGTTGAAGCGGAAACAAAAAACATCTATGAGGCTTTATCGATAATCGCTAAACGTTCAATGCAAATCAATTTAGACATCAAAAAAGAATTGCACGAAAAACTTGAGGAATTTGCAACTCATAATGATAGTCTAGAAGAGATTTTTGAAAACAAGGAACAAATCGAAGTTTCAAAGTTTTATGAAAGCCTACCCAAACCACATGCACTAGCAGTGGAAGAGTGGCTTCAAAACCGTGTTTACCACCGCAATACAGAAGAATAAAGCTTATGTCTTTGTTCAGAGGGAAGAAGATTCTCTTGGGAATCTCAGGAGGAATAGCTGCCTACAAAACTCCTGAGCTCGTACGAGCTTTTATCAAACAAGGAGCAGAAGTTAGAATTGTTATGACTCCAGCATCAAAAGACTTTGTTACTCCTCTGACTTTAGCTACTGTTTCTCAAAACCCTGTACACTCCTCCTTAATTGCTGAAGATCATGATAATCCAACCTGGAATAATCATGTAGAACTGGCGTTATGGGCAGATTATTTTTTAATTGCCCCAGCTACATCCAATACACTTTCTTCAATGGCTCATGCTCGTTGCAATAATATTGTATTGGCAACTTACTTGTCCTCTCAATGTCCAGTTTTTGTTGCTCCTGCAATGGATTTGGATATGTTTTCGCATCCAGCAAATCAAAAGAACCTTAGTACTCTTTCCAAAAATAATGTAATTGTACTTCCTACAGAGGAAGGCTTTTTGGCAAGTGGTCTAGAAGGTAAAGGGCGTATGCCAGAGCCTACAGATATTCTTGCTTACATGGAAAACCACATAAGCAAGACACTTCCTTTATTTGGAAAAAAAGTAGTTCTTACCGCTGGACCAACTTATGAACCGATTGACCCCGTTCGATTCATAGGAAACAATTCATCAGGTAAAATGGGATTTGAACTTGCTAAAAGAGCTGTTGAACTGGGAGCTAACGTTATTCTCATATCAGGTCCTTCGGCTATCAACATAAAAAATACAAGTGTAAAGCTACTTTCTGTTGTTACTGCAGATCAGATGTTTGAAAATGCTAAACTGCATTTTGAGGATGCAGATATTTTTATTGCATCTGCAGCCGTTGCTGACTTTAAGCCAGAAACAAATGCCCGTCAAAAAATAAAAAAGGGAACAGGTTTTAATCTAATAAACTTGGTGCCTACCCCCGATATTTTAGCTCATCTGGGATCTACTAAAAAGAACCAGTTTTTAGTTGGTTTTGCTTTAGAAACAGAAAATGAATTAGAAAATGCATCTGAAAAATTAAAGAAAAAAAATCTAGATGCGATCGTATTGAATTCTTTAAATGATGCGCATGCAGGTTTTGGAGGTGATCAGAATAAAATTACCTACATTCAACCCAATAAAGCACCTCTTTCATTTGAATTGAAATCAAAAACTGAGGTTGCAATCGATATTTTTGATCAAATCCTTGAAGCTCATGAAAAACTATTTTAATTTCGCCTTCTTTTTTTTAATTGGTTTTATTGGTGTAGCTCAGGAAATTAATTTCCAGCTTACTGTCAATTCCGATTTGGTGAATCAGACCAACCAACAAATATTCAAGACCTTAGAACAAAGTATCAATGAGTTCATGAACAACAAAGCATGGACAAATCAAGAGCGATCAAATGAAGAAAAGCTAGATTGCAGTATGGTATTGAACCTTACGGGTTACAACAATACTCAATTCGAAGGAACCCTTCAAGTGCAGATTCAGCGCCCCGTTTACAATACCAATTTCAAAACCCCAATTTTAAATTATCTGGACAAAGACATTAGTTTCAGTTATCAAGAATATCAGCCCCTTTTTTACAATACATCAACCTACGAATCAAACTTAATTTCTTTGTTAAGTTTTTATGCTTTCATCAGTTTGGGTATGGAAGCAGATACTTTTGAAGAAAGAGGAGGAAGTGTTTTTTATGGAGTAGCCCAACAAATTCTCAACTTGACAAATCAAAACCAAAAAAAAGGATGGAATCAAGCTGATGGAAATCGTAATCGATATTGGTTAATAGACAACCTATCATCAAATACTTTCAGAGAATACAGAACAGCTATGTATGGGTATCATCGCTTGGGGCTTGACATGATGACAGAAGACCCTGTTACAGCAAAGCAAAATATTATGAGTTCAATTGAAAGTCTCAATCGTTTGTTCTCCAGGCGTCCCAATGCTTTTTTAAATCAAATATTTTTTGATGCGAAGTCAGATGAAATTGTAGATATTTTTTCGGACGGACCTGAGGTTGATTTTCAAAAAACCTTGAATTTACTTAATAAAATTGCTCCTTTTTTTGGTCCAAAGTGGAAACGCATCAAATACTAAGCAATTTACTTGAAATTAGGGAGGATGTAATTTATATTTGAACTTCACAAACTGCAATTGAAGTGCTCACTGGACTGGTAATAAAAAATTTCGCATTAATAGATCATCTGGAGGTAAATTTCTCAGAAGGAATGACTAGTATTACTGGAGAGACTGGAGCTGGAAAGTCAATCTTGTTGGGTGGGCTTGGACTAATTTTAGGTAAAAGGGCGGATTTATCCACACTTAAAAACCCTGATGAGAAGTGTTTTGTGGAAGCAACCTTTTCTATCAAAGAATATCAACTTGAACAATTGTTTGAAGAATTGGACTTGGACTATGATTCGATTTCGTTTATTCGAAGAGAGATATTGCCCTCAGGGAAGTCTAGAGCATTCATCAACGACAGTCCAGTAAACTTAGATGTACTTCAGCGTTTGGGGCAAGAATTGATTGATGTTCACTCCCAACATCAAACCTTATCGCTCACACAGTCGGACTATCAATTGGAAGTTTTAGATGCTTTGGCTGAAAATAAAGAGCTTTTAAAAACGTACCAAATCAAGTTGAATACCTACAAAAACTTGCAGAAGCGGTTAGTTGAACTAAATGCTTTACAAGATTCTCAGAAACAAGATTTAGATTACACAAGTTTTCTTTTGGAAGAGCTGAACGATGCTGCTCTTGAAGTAGGCATGTTAGCTCCACTAGAAGAAGAAGAGCAAGAATTGGTTAATGCTGAGGAAATAATCACCAATTTGGTTAAGGCCAATCAAATAATTGAAGAAGAACAGATGGGTGTTGAAGTTCAGGTGAATGAAATTCGGTCAGCCTTGCTCAAAGTATCTTCTTTATCAGAGAAACTTTTGCCTTTGTTTGATCGTTTGGAAAGTTTAAAAATAGAACTAACTGACTTGAACCAAGACATTCAGTTTAAATCGGAGCAAATAGAGGCCAACCCTGAACGCTTAGAGCTTGTTCAAAGTTCTTTAAAAAAAATTTATGATCTTCAATCGAAGCATCAATGTCAATCCATAGAAGAACTTATTTCCATAAAAGAGAATTTGGAAAAAAAAGTTGATTCAACAGCCACACTCGAACAAGACTTAATTGTATTAGATAAAGAGATCAATCAGTTGGAACAAGAACTTCATGAATTAACTGAGAGTCTGTCAAATAATAGAAAAAGTACCCTACCTTCTTTTACTGAAGAACTTGAATCTCTTTTGGAGCTCTTGGGAATGCCTAATGCACGTTTCAAGATTAATCTTTCTCCAAGTGATCGCTTTTTGTCTCACGGAAAAGACGAGCTTATTCTTGAGTTTTCAGCAAATCAAGGATCCAATTTTGGGACGTTAAAGAAAATAGCGTCTGGAGGAGAATTATCACGTATTATGCTTTCAATCAAGGCGATATTGTCTCGTTTCAAAACATTACCTACCATAATATTTGATGAAATTGACACTGGTGTTTCTGGGGAGATTTCTTACAAAATTGCTGAGGTAATGCATCAAATGAGTCAGTACATGCAGGTCGTGACTATTTCTCATTTACCTCAAGTTGCTGCTAAGGGATCACATCATTTTAAGGTTTTTAAAGAATTTAAAAATGAAAGTACTTTTACCCAGCTAAAAAAATTAAACCCTACCGAACGCATTCAGGAAGTTGCCCAAATGCTTGGAGGTGAAGAAATTTCTGAAACTGCAATTCAACACGCCAAAGAATTATTGAATTAACCTATCTTTGCTTTTTTATAAATCAAAACAATTAAATATGTCTCATCAACTTCTAGCTGGGAAAAAAGGAATCATTTTTGGAGCACTAGACAACCAATCAATCGCATGGAAAACTGCCGAAAGTGTTCACGAACAAGGAGGACAAATCGTGTTGACTAATGCCCCCGTTGCGCTTCGAATGGGAACAATCAATAACTTAGCAGCGAAAATTGACGCACCAGTAATACCTGCAGATGCAACATCAATCAAAGATCTTGAAGATTTGATCGATCAAGCTGTGACTCATTTAGGAGGGCCTTTAGATTTTGTATTGCATTCTATTGGAATGTCTGTAAATGTTAGAAAAGGAAAGCAGTACACCGATCTAAACCACGATTGGATGACCAAAGGATGGGATGTTTCTGCAGTTTCTTTTCATAAATTGCTACAAACATTGTACAAAAAGGATGCTATGAAACCTGGAGGAAGTATTGTTGCTCTAACTTACATTGCAGCTCAAAGAACGTTTCCTAACTACAATGATATGGCAGACAATAAGGCTTATCTTGAATCTATTGCGAGAAGCTTTGGCTATTTTATGGGTAAAGACAAACAAGTTCGTGTGAATACCATTTCTCAGTCTCCTACCTTAACCACAGCAGGGCAGGGGGTCGAAGGTTTAGATGGATTTCTAAACTATGCAGAAAAGATGTCTCCTCTGGGCAATGCATCAGCAAAAGAATGTGCTGATTACACTGTAATGATGTTTTCTGATTTTACTCGAAAAGTTACTATGCAAAATTTATTTCATGATGGTGGATTTTCAAATACAGGGGTAAGTCAAGATATTATTGATATGCTTCAAAAAGAATAGTTTTAAATTATGGAACAGCGATTTCCTTTTCTCCATGCACTTCAAGATTTTTCTTTGGAAAGAGGCAGGTCACGTTCTTTTTTAATTTTTCTGTCGCTTTCATTCATATTTTGGTTAACTACTAAGTTTTCTAATCAATACACAGAGGTACTTCCTTTAGAGGTAAGCTTTAATGAATATCCAGCTGGGGTAGTACCTACATCAGACACTTCCTCGGAGATTCAATTAACCTTGACAGCTTCAGGTTTTCAACTGTTTTTTTATAAAATTTTGGGAACTAAATTAGTTTTAGACTCAAGAAAAGGTGCTTTTGATGATGGAATTGCTACTCTTTCATTGGAGTTAAGTCAACAAGAAATTCAAGATCAGCTTTTTGGGTCTTTGGTTATCAATTCTATTTTTCCTAATACTGTAAGTTTTGAATACACCCAACTGAGCAACAAACGTTTAGCTGTTGCTCTTCAAAACAATCTAGATTTATCGGCAGGCTTTGGAATTTCCGAACCTCTTCAATTTATTCCCGATAGCATTAATGTCATCGGAGCCTCTATTATCTTGGATGCTTTAAAAGAAGTTTATCTCAACACGGAGCAAAAATCAAAAATTAAAAAATCTTTTACAGATCAATTCAAACTCGTAAATCCACTGTCAAATCAGTTGGAGTTTTCAGAATCCACCGTTACTCTCAAAGCTATTGTTGATCGATTTTCAGAAACCTCCCTTAAGGTTCCCATTCGATTATTAAATGTTCCTGACTCCATAGCTTTGAAATTGTTTCCTGCAGATGTTGAAGTTGTTTTTTCTGCTAGTCTTTCAAAAATTAAGACTATCGATGCCAATGACTTCGTTATTTCTTCCGATTTCAACAATTTAAGAAAAGAAGATTTAAAGATGAATTTGCAATTGATTCAAGCTCCAGATCTTCTCCAAAACATTCGATGGAGTCCAAAAGAAGTAGAATACTTAATTCGCAAATAGTTATGCCTAGAATTGTTGGATTAACGGGAGGTATTGGTAGTGGAAAATCGCGGATAGCGGGGCGTTTTGCTGAACTTGGAGTGCCATGTTACATTGCAGATGATCGAGCTAAAGAATTGATGAATTTTAGTACAAGTCTTCGAAATGCAATTCTTGAAAATTTTGGACCACAAAGTTATGCAGATGATAAGCTTAATAGAGAGTTTATTTCTAACCTTGTTTTTAAGGATATGGATCGTTTAGTCTTGCTTAACGCTCTTGTCCACCCAGCTGTTGCACAAGACTTCTCGGAATGGATTAGCGAGCAAAATTCCTCATATGTCATAAAGGAAGCAGCTATTTTGTTTGAAAGTGGTGGAGCAGAGCAATGTGATGAAGTGATCTTGGTTACTGCTCCCATGGAAACTCGAATAGAACGTGTTTTGGCACGAGATCATTCTACGGCAGATGCGATAAAAAGTCGCATGTCAAAACAATGGGCAGATGAAAAGAAAATTCCTTTAGCAGACTACCACGTTGAAAACATTAAATGGGAGGATACTTTAACTAAAATTGATGTGTTGCATCAAAAATTACTTCAAAACCTTTAACTGCTTTGTTTCAGCTATTTTTCATTAAATTGAGTTAAATTTGTGGTGTGCAAAACAATTTTTTCAAATGAAAAAAAAACAATTTTTATCTCTGGTAATATTCATGCTTTTTTCCCTTTCTGGGATTATTTTTATTCAAGGGTATTGGATTTACACTTCAATGAAAAATATTGAAGAAGAGTTTTCTCTTACGGTAAGACAGGCGCTTAGTTCTGTTGCGGAAGAAGTTCAAGTGCGTGAGCTTCGTTATTATTTTGATCAGTTCGAAACCGTAATTGATTCTGCTGGTTCTCCCGAGACCTCAGAGTTTAGAGATGTATTTTTGTTTTATGATAATGATGCACCATCAAATTTATCAGCTCTTCACGCATTTGGAATTTTAGAAGAGGAGTACAACGTTCCCGTAAATAGTTTAGATAATGTTTCAAAATCGAATAAAAAATTAAAAGACTTTAAAGGGGTAAGGACTACCACCATCTTAAAAGAAACCTTTGATCGAGAAAATCGAGTTTCTTTGTCGATTGAAAAATTAAAAGACATTGAACGGATCAACGCTTTTGAACAAGCGACCTACAAAGCTTTTTTTTCAGACTTAGCAAATACATTCCCTATTCATAAACGATTAAATTCTTATGAATTGGAAGTGATTTTGCAAAGGTCTTTTATCGAAAGAAACATTATTACTCCATTTGAGTTTGGAGTTTTTAGTGATGGTTTAGCAACCAAAGTCAGTTCAAATAATTACATCGAAAATCAGATAGGGCCTCAATATTCAGTCCCGTTATTCCTTGAAAATGAAGGAGTAAACACTTATGATTTGGTAGTTTCATTCCCTAAAAAAAACAGTTATTTAACTTCTTCAATAATTGGAATTACGCTCCTTTCATTAGCTTTAACACTATTAATTATTATTGTTTGTGCTTATTCGATTTACGAAATTGTACAACAAAAAAAGATTTCTGAAATTAAGTCGGATTTCATCAATAATATGTCTCACGAATTCAAAACTCCAATTGCCACAATCAATTTGGCAATTGATGCTTTGACAAACAAAAGCGTAAAAAATGATCCCGAAAAGGTAGATCGTTATCTGACCATGCTTAGAGAGGAAAATAAAAGAATGCAAGATCAGGTTGAAAATGTTTTGATGATTTCTCAGTTGGACCGCGGTTCAACTCCTCTTGAAGTTCAATCTCATGCAATTAATACTCTTGTTGAAGAGGCAATGAGCCATGTTGCATTGATTATCAAAAGTAAAAATGGGACTTTAAAAAGTATGTTGACGGCTGAAGATCAGAATGTTGCTGTTGATAAAAATCATTTTATGAATGTATTTGTCAACCTCTTAGACAACGCGATAAAGTATTCTTTAGAAGCTCCACTTGTTGAAGTTAAAACTTTTAATGAAGAAGAAAGCTGGGTTTTTGAAATAAAAGATTATGGAATAGGGATGGATTCTGACACAATGAAATTGATTTTCAAGAAATTTTATCGTCAACAAGGAGGGAATATTCACAACATAAAAGGACATGGTTTGGGTCTTTCTTACGTAAAAAAAATAGTTGAATTGCATAATGGCACGATTCATGTACAAAGTGAGAAAGGTAGGGGTACAACCTTCCAGGTGCGTTTACCCCTTGTAAACGATAAAATCAGTGTTTAATTTGAATTAACCTTCTAATTATGAAAGTAGAAAACAAAAAAATACTCTTAGTAGAAGATGATCCAAACTTTGGTAACATCCTCAAAGAGTACTTATCCATAAATGGATATGAAGTTACTTTGGCTAAAAACGGAATCGAAGGTTTCGAGAAGTTCAAAAAAGACCTGTTTGACCTTTGTCTCCTTGATGTTATGATGCCCTACAAAGATGGTTTTACACTGGCGAAAGAGATCCGAGAAAAGAACGATCAAGTACCATTAATCTTTCTGACAGCAAAATCCTTAAAAGAAGATGTTTTGAAAGGTTTTAAATTGGGAGCTGACGATTATGTTTCAAAACCATTTGATTCTGAAGTTTTGCTTGCGAAAATCAAATCCATTCTGTCTAGAAGAGTAACACAGTCTCATGTAGAATCTGAAGAAATTGATTTTAAAATTGGATCATTTGACTTCAATTCTAAGTTGAGAATGTTAACTTTCAAAGACGATGACCCCATTAAATTATCCCCAAAAGAAAACCAGCTCTTACGTTTGTTAGCCTTACACGTGAATGATTTACTTTCGCGAGAAACCGCTTTGAACAGAATCTGGAATGATGATAATTATTTCACATCCAGAAGTATGGACGTGTACATTGCCAAATTGAGAAAATATCTTCGACTGGATCCTAATGTTGAAATTCTAAACATTCATGGAGAAGGCTTTCGTTTGGTAGTAAATGTACTGGCAAAATAATTAGTTATTTCTCGGATGAAAGTTTTCTAAAACTTGTGATAGCTGTTGGGTATCTAAATGCATGTAAACCTCGGTTGTGGTAATGCTCTCGTGTCCCATAAGGGTTTGAATTGTCCTTAGATCAGCTCCATTTTCCAAAAGATGTGTTGCAAAAGAATGTCGAAAGGTATGGGGACTTATTTTTTCATCAATGTTCGCTTTTTTGGCTAGTTGTTTTACAAGGGTAAAAATCATCGCACGAGTAAGTTTTTTGCCATTCCGATTGAGAAAAAGAGTGTCGCGATCTTCATTGTCAATTTTGTTAAGTACTCGAACTTCATTTTTGTAGTATTTAATGTATTTTTTGGCGTAAGCTCCCAGTGGAACCAAACGTTGTTTGTCTCCTTTCCCAGTAATGAGCATCATATTTTCTTTGAAATAGAGATCCGATATTTTGAGTTCTACCAATTCACTTACACGCAAACCACTTCCGTAAAGGGTTTCAATGATGGCTCTATTTCGATGACCTAGAGGATTCCCCAAATCAATGATACTAAGAATTTTCTCGATTTCATCTAAAGATAATACTGTTGGTAGTTTGCGTCCCAATTTTGGGCTTTCGATTAGGTCTATGGGTGATGA
>Ga0206677_10003321_pt1 | contig 13602 bp, 11 predicted proteins | sample M130m12015metaG_FD_155475 | JGI IMG/M metagenome (GOLD analysis project Ga0206677, IMG submission 155475) | Ammonia-oxidizing marine archaeal communities from Monterey Bay, California, United States - M1 30m 12015 | ecosystem: Environmental > Aquatic > Marine > Intertidal zone | place: USA... | reverse complement strand
CACAACCACCGTAATAGCGTTTTCCTGGATAGCCTTCCGCGTATTTATTAGTAAGGACCGAACCCTGGGCTTCCATCACCTGCTCAGAAGCAAAGTTTTCTGAAGCAATCAGCTCAATTCCATTTACTTGTCTCTGACGTTCTTTCGCGATTAGGTCGAAAATTGTAGTATCTCTCATGATCAAAAATTGAATAGTTAAAATTACGGCGAACACCGGTAATGGCCCAATACTCAGTAGGCGTAAGTTTTACACATTAAAACGGCGATGACCACCGTTCGTCTGTGTAGATATTATCACCCGTTAGGGTTTTAATAAACGCCTCTAAATCTGCGCGTTCAGTTGATGTGAACTCTAATTTAACCGGGGTTAAACCGTGAACAAGTCTTCCGTCGACGGTGCGATTATTAACATCGGGAATGACCTCATTGTAATGTTCCACTATGGTGGTGAACTCTAGGAAGTTGCCCGTATGCATCATTGGTGTATTTATCTGCCCGTCAGGCCCAAAAATATCGCGTAGCGAAGGCGAACGGGTATTAGTGGTGTCAAATCCCGCTGGATTACCTGCCTCTTTGTCAACACCATTGTTGCCGCTGATCGGGTTAATATCAAACTCTGGAGGTCGGTGACATCCCGCACAACCAGCACCTCCTGCCGTTCGTATATTCTGATTATCAAGCTGAGGCTGCGCTCTAAAAAGAGACTTTCCTCTGTTTTCTGAAGGTGAGAAATTCGAGTACTGGCCTTGAATATCACCCGTCGCATCAAAACCCTCATCAAACCTAGAATCAAAGCTCTCTATGGAGCTTACAAAGTGTTCCAAAGATTGAGCTAAACGTTGTTTATTGATCGTAACTCCTTCTTGTTCATAGGCCCAGTCGAAGAGTTCAGTATAGTACTGCAATCCATTCAATTTATCCAATAGACTATCCAAGCCCGGCTGATCAACAGTACCACTGAACCCCATCTCAATATGATCTTGAATAGGTTGTGTGACTTGGTCTTTAAGATTTATTGCTCGTCGGTCCCAGAACATTGCCGGGAGTGCAGCGAATCTTGTGTTCACCAAGCGCATACTTTGTCTAGTGGTCAGACCACCATCGAATCCAATGCTTTGCTGCGAAGTATCGCCAAAAGCGTGCGACTGAATGTGGCAAGAACCGCAGGCGATAGTATTGTTCAAGCTTAGCTGTTTATCATAGAACAGCACGCGTCCTAGGGTCGCTTTTCGATTATCCACATCCCCGTTTAGACGATTGTCACGAGTTATGTAGTCCGGTGCTGAGCTGCTGTAATCAAAAGGAGGCTCCAGTGGAAAATCGGGCCCTAATAAGCTATAAGCTGCATCCAATTCATAGGTACCCTCTCCTGTTCGACCACAGGCCACCAGTAGCACAATACACAGAATGAATGCGTGTTTCTTCATTATTTAACCAACTCCATTTCATCAATTAACCAGCGCTGGCCTGCAAATTTATCGATGATGAACAGTACATATCTACTATCAACCATAATGTTGCGGCAAATGCTAGGGTCAAAGTTTACATCACTCATGGTTCCTTCCCATATGCGGTCAAAATTTAGGCCAATAAGCTCGCCACGTGCATTAAGTACAGGAGAACCGCTATTTCCACCTGTGGTATGGTTCGATGCAATGTTACAGACTGGTAGTTTTCCGTTCTCTGCATAGTCGCCGTAGTCCTTGTTATCGTACAATTCGATCAGTCTACTAGGCATATCAAATTCGTAATCCCCTGGCTTGTATTTCGCCATTGCACCGTCTAAATACGTAGTGGTACCGTACGAAACAGCATCACGAGGGCTAACTCCTTCTAATTTACCGTAAGTAACGCGTAATGTGCTGTTTGCATCTGGGTAAAAGTTGCGCTCTGGGAATACCTCCATCAATGCACGCATGTATTCTGCCGAAAGTTCGGTCGCCTTTTGCAAAAGGTTGTTACTCGGGGAAACTGTGTAGAAGCTTTGGAACGCCGCTTGATTAAATTTGTTAGCTGCAGGCGCCACTGTTTCTAAATCTATAGATTGGTCTTTTGTGGCCAATTCAATAAGTGTATCTACCTCATTGTGAACTGAACGTACAAAAGTGGCCTCATCCATATCGCCCAGTAAACCGGGGAAGGTTTTCAGGGCTAATGACAACATTGCTGCTGTGGTCTTTTCACTTACCGTACGACTATAGTTTTGATGAAACGCATTCAGCTCTACCTTCATATCAACGTCAGATTTAGCGCTCTGTAATTTACTGACTAATGAGAACCACTCTATACCGTAATATACAGTCTCAATGAATTCGTTACGTTTTAATTGGCCTTCCGCAATTTGGGTGTTGTTGACTGCGATTTCAGCTAATAAGCCACTGTATTTATCCCAGAGGTTGGCATCTGCAGCGATGCGCGCAGTGAATTCAGCTTCGAGTTTACGTTTGCGGTCAAGGCCTTTGGAGAATTGGACCCCTTCAATCTGACCAATCCACTTTTTCCAACCGTTGGCAATGCGAGCGTATTTGGAAGCATACTTCAGCTGAACTTCAGCATCGGAGCGCATTTCCCCATCCATAATAGAGAGGAGAATATCGCGAATTTCTACACGACGGGCGTTTTCTACATTGACCAGCTGATCCATCTGAACCGCTGTCAGGTATTCCTGAGTACGCCCTGGATACCCGAAGATCATCGTAAATTCTCCGGGGGTGCGCGGGGCAATGTTCACCTTCAAATGCTGGTTCGGTATAAAGGCATTACCGTTATCATCGTATACACGGAACAAACTGAAGTCACCAGTGTGACGCGGGAAAACCCAGTTGTCAGTATCTGCACCAAATTTACCAATGGAGCTAGGCGGAGCCCCCACCAATCGAACATCATTATACTTAATAGTGGCAAGCAAGAAGAACTGATTATTATTAAAAAACGGCACCACCTTGTAAATGAGATCTGGGTTGTTCGATTCTTTTGCTTCTATCAAAGCTGCCTCTATGGCTTTGAATTCATCTCCCGAATTAACCAAAGAATTGGTCACATCCTCCATGTAAACCAATTGTTCCACGAAAAGACCCGGGTTCTTTAACTCCTCGTCCATTGAACGCGCCCAGAAACCGTTTTTGAGATAGTTGTGCTCCATCGAGCTTTGCTTTTGGATCTGACCGTAGCCACAGTGGTGGTTGGTCAAGACCAGCCCTTTAGAAGAAATGAACTCACCCGTACAAAAGCCACCAAAACTAACGATGGCATCTTTCAAGGAACTGTGGTTTACACTGTATATATCCTCGGCGCTGAGCTCACAGCCCATGGCCTGCATTTCTGCAATGTTATTGTTGAGGAGCATGGGGATCCACATGCCTTCTTTAGCAACCAATTGGACACTAAAAACTAAGATTATGATTAGGGTAACGATTTTCTTCATCTCTTCTATGTAATTTGCGAAGTGTAAATTTAAACAATAGCAATGAAGAAAGTAATGCTTTGTGTTGCAGCTGCGGCAATTTTAGCCTCCTGTGCACCAGAAACCGGCTTTGATCTCACTATAGATGCGCAATCTGCTGGAGATAGCCCTATCAAATTAAGTCTTGAGAATCAAGAGGTACTTTATGAAGGGACCTTAAGTGCAGGTAAATTAAACGTTCATATAGATGATTTCCCCCATCAATATGCAATGGTTGAAATTGCTGAGCTCGGAATGCCAGCGGTATATTACCACGACGGTGCAGATGTAACCATCAACGTGGATTCTGTTACAGGTATTGTGGTTGAAGCAGGTGTATTCAACGACTCAGCGGACGCCTTCCGTGACAAAGGAGCGTTTTTTGATGCGACCATGATGACCTTAGAAGATAAATTCCGCAATGCGATGCAACTCAATGATACGCTTGCTACGGAACAGATTCGAGAAGAAGCCATGACCCTTATCGACAGCCAAACGAAAATGACCCTAGACTTTGCGAAGAAGAATGATATTCTAGGTGCGGCGATAGTTTTAAGTGGCAATACGAGCAGTTATGATCTAGAAGATTTCCTAGCAGTACGGGATCAAATTAGCGCTGAATACCATGACTCACCGGATTATTTAAAGCTAACTGATAAAATTACGGCCTTAGAAAAATCTGCGGTAGGTGCAACCTTCACAGATTTCAGTCAGGCAACTCCCGACGGAGAAATGCTTAGTCTTAGGAGTGTTGAGGGTAAACTAGTCTTGGTGGACTTTTGGGCGTCTTGGTGTAAGCCTTGTCGTGCAGCGAACCCAGCATTGGTGGGCCTATATGATGCTTATAAAGCGCGCGGATTCAACATCATCGGAGTAAGTCTAGATCGAGATAAAGATGCATGGATCAAAGGCATCGCTGAAGACGGACTGCAATGGCCACAAGTCAGCGATTTACAGTTCTGGCAAAATGAAATTTCAACTTTTTATGGCATCCAATTCATTCCACAGAATCTACTTGTTGACGAAAATGGTGTGATCGTCGGAAAGAATATGGAGCCTGAGGCCCTTGCACTGTTCTTAGAGAACAACCTTTAAGACAATCCCTTTCGTCTTCTAAGCAGCCATTCTGCGAAGGCAAAGGATAAGAATGCTCCCCAATACCACCATAGGTTGTGTTGGGGAGTTTTTTTTGTTCGCACCATCGATCTCCCCTCTATTTCCCAATTATCCAGCGCAATTTGCAACGTACGTTCATCCGTTGCACGGAACAACTCATTTTTGGAATATCTGTCCCACAACGCTTCATTAAAGGGCCTGTATTGCTCAATAGAAGCAGGTAAAACGGATACAGTATTTCGCCAGCTATACTGGTCATTTGAAGCTTCTGCATTAATTTCTAATGCGTACGTTCCGGCGCTTAAGAATGAGGTAGAAAATACATATCCATTCCCTTCAATGGCTATAGCTTGCGGAACATCAAAAATCTTACCCTCTCGAGTGATTTTCATTTCAACAGCTGCAGCCTGTGCCAGTGAGCGGTTATTCACCACACTAACGACCCATTCAGCTTCTTGGCTCTGGTAAAGTCTCTCCGGTCCAGATACTCGCAGTTCATCAGGTCTTGAGTCGCGCAATAAACCTTTTATTAGTGCACGAAATACACTTCCTGTCTCTGGGTACGCCAAGCTATTTTGAAACCAATTAATGCCTCGTCCATTCCAGTTCTGACCATTCCGTTGCAGCTTGACCTTTTTCTTATCCCGTTTTCGAACCGTGTAGTATTTTGGTCCACCGATAGATGCTAAAGCCTGTGGTGTCTGAATCCTATTCGCAACGCCTTGTGGTGCTTCATTTACTGCATCCAGCCATAGAATAGGCTTATCTAATTGAGAATTTAACTGTTCAAATACTGCCGCTCCCCCGCCAATAACAACGGTTGGGAGTTGTTTTAATTGGGTCCTAGCATCTTTCCATGAAAGTAAATGGTAGGTGAAACCTAACTCTTGAGATAATCTGGTTACCATCCCAACGTGCGGATGTGGATAGGGGTATATGACCTGAATCGAATTAAAATAGGGAACCACCTCAATGGTACGTTCGACAACATCTTCAATACCATTCTTTTCTGCTGTCAGTGTGAGCTGGTACATTCCTGGACGGTCCGGCGCAATAAAAGCGGAAGAACTCTTGTCTTGAATATTACCATTGAATGTTGCACGTACAGATTCTGGTACTGCTGTGAATCTTCCCCTGTAATCAAACCGAGCTCCTATTTCTACCCTATCAGGCACGATGACGTTCTTAATTAGCGGCGGACTTAAAAGCGCATTCGCATCTAGTAAAATTGAAGCCACTGGAGCAGTTCCTTCCTGCACGTCAATATGTCCATCTCCAATATATATCCAAGGGAGTTCATCGTTACGCTCTTGCGAAGAATTAAAATCGGAAAGCACCCATTTCACTGGTGCTTTTTTTTCAAAATCGAACAGTACGTCTAAAATCCCATTTACAGGCGAATTCAATGATGCCGAGGAATCTATTCTCAGAGAAATGAGTCGCGGTTGCTCAACGACGACACGCTCCTCTCGTTCAGGTGCGAGTAATGCGAAAAAAAGCATTCCAACCCAAGCAAAACGAAAAAAGGCCAACACCCAATAGGGCGTTGACCTCTTTTTATAAAAATACATATACCACGCAACAGCAAGACCCAATACAAGGGCTAGTATTGCGGCAGTAATAAGTTTCATTAGGTTAGCATTCCCCCACAAACGTTCATCACTTGACCGGTGATGTAACCGCTCATGTCAGAAGCTAAGAATAGACATGCATTAGCAACATCCTCCGCTGACCCTCCACGCTTTAGTGGAATGCCATCTCTCCATTGCTGAACTGTTTTTTCGTCCAAAACAGCGGTCATTTCTGTCTCAATAAAGCCCGGTGCAATAGCATTACAACGAATATTTCTAGAGCCGAGCTCTAAAGCAACTGATTTGGTAAAGCCAATAATCCCTGCTTTTGAGGCAGCATAATTCGCTTGACCGGCGTTACCCTTTACTCCTACTACAGAACTAATGTTTACGATCGAACCTGAACGCTGCTTTAAGAAAGTACGTTGCACGGCTTTTGTCATGTTGAAGACTGAATTTAAATTTACCTCGATAACTCGGTTAAAATCTTCTTCAGTCATGCGCATTAACAGCGTATCCTTGGTGATTCCTGCATTATTGACTACGACATGAACACCGCCGAAATCTTCCACAACCTGAGCCACTAATGCTTCAGCATCTTCCATTTTAGAAGCATCAGAACGGTAGCCCTTAACTTTGGTACCGTACTGCTGTAGTTCTTGCTCTAACGCTTGTCCTTTTTCGACTGAACTTAAAAACGTGAAGGCAACATTTGCGCCTTGCTTTGCAAAGGTCTCTGCGATTCCTTTACCAATTCCCTTTGACGCACCAGTTATGATGGCGGTCTTTCCAGAAAGTAAACCCATAATTATTCTTTAATAGCGGTTTTATTCGGAAGCAAACCTACGGTAATTCCCTCTTTATACGCAACAATAAAAGCATTTTCAAAACCAATTTTCACCACCTTATCTAAATACATTTGCGCTTGTGGGAGACTGCTAAAGCTGCCTAATAGTATGCGTTGAATACCGTTATCTTCCTGTACTCTTAAATCACCTGAATCCGAACTCAACTCGCTGTAATCCAGCTCATTAAAAGCTCCTACCTGTATAGAATATTCAATACCAAAGGTTGGGTAGAGAACAGTATCTATTAGTGAGCCATTTTGCCACATTTGTACTTTTATCGCGCTCAGTTCTTCTGTAGAAGGTTTGCTGTATTTCCACACCGCAACTATTGCCACAAGTAATACTGCAATCACCAGAAAGGGCCAGCGCATGGTTTTCGCCGATGTGTCCTGTTGCTCTAATTGAAGACGCAAGCGCTTATTCTCGGCTTCAAGCTTCGAAATACGTTCTTTGGTTTTAGGTGATAGAAACTCCATACTAATACTAAGGTCGTAAAAATTAGATTGCTTTAAAGCGGGGCGACTAAGATTCCTATCAATGTCCCAATCATGAAAAGAATGGTTTGAATGATGAATCCTATATTATTCAGAATAACTAGGGACCAATGCATCTCGCCAAAACGCCTCCAAGTCAATGGTGGCTTACTCACAGGAGCTCTCATACCCTCTTCACGTACCCGCTGTATTTTACTTTTGACAGCATATGGGGCCTTACAATGTAAACAGATATGGCTGTACCTATCGCTTTGGATCGATACCTCATACCAAGCACTACAAGATGGACACTTTACCTGTTTCATCCGAACAAAGATAGCGGTTCGTGGGAATAAAAAAGCCGCTTCCATTGGAAGCGGCTTTTTTTATAAGTCAATCTTTTATTTACCTAATAACTTTGCCATCGCAGTCCCAAGCTCCGCTGGAGAATCTACAACGGTAATGCCACAATCGCGTAAAATTGCTTTCTTAGCAGCAGCAGTATCCTCTGCACCGCCAACAATCGCACCTGCATGCCCCATTGTACGTCCGGCCGGAGCAGTTTCACCAGCGATGAATGCAACTACAGGCTTTGTACCGTGTTCTTTAATCCAAAGACCTGCCTCTGCTTCAAGTTGTCCTCCGATCTCACCGATCATAATGATTCCTTCGGTTTCAGGGTCGTTCATCAACAACTCCACAGCCTGCTTAGTAGTTGTTCCAATGATAGGATCTCCACCAATACCGATGGCTGTCGTTTGACCTAAACCTGCCTTTGTACACTGGTCCACCGCTTCATAAGTCAAAGTACCAGACTTACTTACAATACCCACGGTACCCTTTTGGAAGATGAAACCTGGCATGATACCCACTTTCGCCTCTCCAGCAGTCATTACACCGGGACAGTTGGGTCCGATAAGCGTACAGTCCTTATCGCTTAAATACTCTTTAACTTTTACCATGTCTGCTACCGGAATGCCTTCAGTGATACAAATAATCACTTTAATTCCTGCTTCAGCAGCTTCCATAATACCATCGGCTGCAAAAGCTGGTGGTATAAAAATAATTGAAGTATCCGCAGCAGCCTTTTCAACAGCTTCAGCAACAGTATTAAAAACTGGACGATCAAGATGTGTCATTCCTCCTTTACCAGGAGTTACTCCACCAACAACGTTCGTGCCGTACTCAATCATTTGAGTAGCATGAAATGTTCCTTCTTTACCCGTAAATCCCTGGACAATAATGTTCGAGTCTTTATTGACTAATACGCTCATGTAGATGGTTTTTCTGTGAGTTTGGCACAAATGTACTACCCAAGCTTCAATGGATTTCCCTTCTTTTCAAATTTCTTTGCTCATTACTTAACGACGTATCTTTACGGCATGCTTAGAGACGATATCATCTGTGCACTTTCGACGCCACAAGGTGTGGGAGCACTAGCCATCATTCGAGTCAGCGGGGCCAATTCAAAGCGCCTCCTCTCTCCTTATTTCCATTCAAAGCGCGTTAATAAGTCGGGCTTTACATCACATGTAGCCTACTTCGGGGACTACAGTATAGCCGGGGAGCACATCGATGAAGTACTCATCACCTATTTTGAAGACGGAAAAAGCTTTACAGGCGAAGAGAGTTTTGAGATCAGCAGCCACGGCTCACCCTACATTATCGGGCGTATCATAGAGAGTTTATTACATGCAGGAGCCCGTCTTGCTGATCCCGGAGAATATACTATGCGTGCTTTTATGAACGGCAAAATGGATTTAGCCCAAGCGGAAGCAGTTGCGGATCTCATCCACGCCGAAAATAAAACAATGCATGATGTGGCTTTACGCCAGTTAAAAGGAGGTCTCTCAAATGAAATTACACTCTTTCGTGAGGATTTGGTGCATTTCGCATCAATGATTGAATTGGAATTGGACTTCAGTGAAGAAGATGTAGAATTCGCATCTCGAGACCAATTGCTAAAAATGCTCCATGGTCTTCTCCAAAAAGTTAGCGCACTCATCGATAGTTTTAAATACGGAAATGCCATTAAAAAAGGGATTGCGACAGCCATACTAGGCGCGCCAAATGCGGGTAAATCTACCTTGTTAAATGCACTTCTGGGTGAGGATAGAGCAATCGTTAGTGCTATTGCCGGCACAACGCGCGATACTGTAGAGGACACCTTTAATTTCGGCGGACTAACGTACCGACTTATTGACACCGCAGGAATTCGAGATACCGAAGATTATGTAGAGCAAATAGGTATTCAAAAAGCATTTGAACAAGCTGAAAAAGCGGACGTCATTTTTTACCTGATTGACGCGACAGCGGCTGAGGATGACCTAGAGCTGAGACTCGCACATATAAAAACGAGCGCTCCTCAAGCCCATTTGTTCGTTTGCATCAATAAACTAGACCAAGCCTCCGCAGCACCTATTAAAGAGCGATTGAAACAGATCGATTGCGAGATCTTTGCTATAGCTGCAAAAAATAAGACAGGCCTCACTGAGCTTCTCACCGCTTTAAAGACCGCTACTGCTTGGTCTGCCAATTCGTCTTCACAAACCATCGTAACCAATGCCCGCCATGCCGATGCACTGCGTCGAACTGCGGAAGCACTACAAAAAAGCATTGAGGCCGTAGAATTGAGCATTCCAGGTGATTTACTCGCTCAAGATCTGAGACTTGCGCTCGACGGGCTTGGTGAGATTACAGGTACCATTTCTACGGATGATCTTTTAGCAAACATCTTTAGTAAATTCTGTATCGGGAAGTAAACTTATTATCACCAGGCAATAAGCTTTAAATATCCTGAACCCATCTCGCTTGAATACTGTAAAATAACGGGTTGATTATACCGGAGATCTGAAACCTTTAATTGCTCGGAGCCCTTGAGGCTAATCACGTCAATCAATTTACCCTGCATGGTATAACAACTCACCGTCATAGCCGTTGGCCAAGTATTGTTTAAGGTGAATTTTCCACTGTGCGGATTAGGAAAAATAGTTAATCCCGGTCCTTGTTGTTCTTCCAGATCAAGCAAGCCATTGCTAGCATCGGGCGTTGCAGTGATAAATGTCACCCAATTCGGTGAGGCATCATAAGTTCTACCGTAACTAACATCCGTTGTTTGCGCTGTATAACTGATATAATCTACCGTATCAGCGGCCCCTAAAGGGTCATAAAACAATGCGATTTCCTCTCCAGATTTAGAAAGTTTGAAGGGCGAATGATACGGATCATTTTGTGCAGAAGATGAAGCCCAAAACAATACAAAGTCACCAGCAGCTAAGACTGTGTTTGGTAGTTCAAATTTTGACGGATTGTTTAAATCATCTGTAAGTGCATAATCGCCCAAATTTATGGGTGCGTTAGAAGCATTGTAGAGTTCAATCCAATCATGATAGTCGCCGTTGCTGTCAGCAATAGTTCCGTCATTACTTGCCATAAACTCGTTAATTACTAGCCCTGATGTAGGAGTTTGAAAACCGACAGTATGAAACTCAAAGCCGGCACGTTCAGGAGAAAATTTACCTATGGTAGATGCATCCGCATAGATGTAAAATTGCTTCTGTATTGTAGGTAAAAAAATAGACGCTCCATACACACCATCATTTGCCACACCATCTCCGTGCTGTCCATCGTCATACATTTGACTGCGCGTATACTTTCCATCACTGGAGTCGCGAACATTAATATAGACTGCAGTCGCATTTGTAACATTCGCTGTAATGAAACCGCTAGCAGGAATCGTTCCAATCACATTCGCAACTATATTTGAAATTACCGGTTGTGTGGAAGATAGGTCGCTGAGCCCTAGAAGGTATGTTGCACGCGCATCCATTAAATTTTTCAAGCCTGGTGACGAACCGCCCCCAGGTCCACCGCCACCGGGTCCACCGCCCCCACCGCTGGATACATCAGTAGTGATGTTTGACTGAAACTGTGCGTAAGTCGTCAGCTTATTGGGATCTGCATTAACGGCATTATCAATGAGCGAATGCACCGCTTGTGCTCGAGTATAGAACAGACTTGCGTTGGTACCAGAATTCGCAGCAAAATTTTCATTCATTATAGTCTTTAAGTGTGCCAAATACATACGCTTATACATGGGCACATTAAGTAATTTTTGAATCAAGGGCCATGACGCATCATTACTATGTAACATATGAGTCATCTGGGCTTTTGAAGTCGTATTTGTCAAGCTGAGCGTACCGGTCATGGAGAATTGACCGAAACTCTCATTCATATCCCATACTATGGGATAGAACTGACCATTTTGCATACGGTAGAGGTAATAATTCTGTGCAAATCCCCCTGAATAACTGTCTAGATTGACAAGACCATTATTGAAGGCGTGCATCCAGAGCGTTTGATCTACGTTCAAAAATTCTTCAATCGCCGTGGTATTGTTTTTAAGCGTATCAGTGAATGCAATCAAATCATGCCATCCATGATCAGACTTTAACTCATAGCCTGCATAGTAGTCTGCGCTGTCCGTTCCTTCATAAACCAGATTAGGATAATCTGTAGTTCCCGGTCCTGCTCCTGCCGGAGGGTTACATTTAATAAACGTTTCCTTGTTAGAGAAAAGATGCTGTTTAACGAAAGTTTTAGAGATTGCTTCAGAATTTGAATACAGGCCTATTTGCGTGCCATTTACGAAAACAACCGCATAATTCGATTGAGGGGCAATCATGTATTTTCTTGCCACTTCATACGACAACACCTCCCTTAAAAAGGAAGGGTCTTTCGCTACATTGCTGAGCTTAATATCCTTGAATCCTTGATAATCTTGAGTCTTATAAGTATCCAACTCTATATGCCATGGATTTTTATTCTGATTCGCTTTGTAAGTCGAATTCCCCTTGTATTTCACACCCACACTGTCAAAAACCGTCCCATTAACAGCTACTGTTTGCGCCATCAGATACCCTTCACTACCTGACTTAGCGGTATCTAACATGTAATCCCAGTTACTCTGAGAAAAGACAATTTTTATTTCTTGAATGGTCCCGATATCATAAAATGATTGGGCTTTTAAGGATGACTGAAAAAGAAACGCTAGTGGAATAAGAGCATAACATACGTTAATGTGGCGGATGGAATTCACTTCAATGGAGTTTTTGTTCATGTAAAGATAGATGCCATAATTCTTTCAAAGTTTAACCTGCTCCATTTATTATTACGGTGTTCCCGAGCGTATTACTTTAGAGGAGAAATTTATATCAAATGAAAAAAGACATTCTTATTCCAGAGGTTAAAAACGTTTACGTAGCGGCAGTTTTAATGACTGATGATACAGGTGATCAGCAATGGTGGATTCATTTAATCAACGACAGCAGTAGCCCATTAGAAAACGTAATGATTCAAAGTCGAGGCTACAGTAATTTAGATACGAAGTCTGGTGTGAAAACCGCTACGCTCAGAAAGGTCATAAAAGTCTTACCGGCGAAGTCTGCAGCTAAACTGGAACCGATAATGCCTGAAGTATTCCACCTTTTCAATGAGTATTGGGTAACCTTTTTTGAAGAAAACACACTAAAAGATCGCAAATTCATTTTTGGTCCGTATACTATCGAAGCTGCAATCAAAGAAGATTTGCCAGTGCTACGGGATAAAGGAATTCTCGTGCGTTAATTGGTTTTTTCAGTATAATCCTGTCCTTTTCTCACTCTGTGCCAAACTACCCAAGCCAGTGTTGCATTAAGCAAGTAAAAAGCGTATTTAGCGACATACGCTATGTTGCCGAAAAGAACATTTTGATAAAGCTTTAAAATATTATAGACCTGCCAGCTTGCCCAAGAGTCCGCATACATCCGTGGCGTATTAAGAATGCCAGAATAGGTGATTCCTGTAATGATTGCGGTAATAGAGAATTTAGCCAAGTTATCGCCTAAGGGCGCACGTAAAAAATCCGTAAATCCTATATAGTTTAAAGCGATTCCTAGCACAAACGCAACGGCAATATTAATAAAGTAAATGGAGTCGATTTTTCTAGGAATTCGATCCTTCCTTTTTTTCCAATACAGGTAGGATACACCAGCGCCTAAAAAGGAAATCGGGTACGTTAGAAATGCAGCGTCATTACCTAAGTAATAATCGACAAAAGCCGAATTTACCGCTGTAAGTAAACCAATCAGATTGCCAATATTATTTCTTTTTGT
>Ga0206677_10003317_pt1 | contig 13618 bp, 22 predicted proteins | sample M130m12015metaG_FD_155475 | JGI IMG/M metagenome (GOLD analysis project Ga0206677, IMG submission 155475) | Ammonia-oxidizing marine archaeal communities from Monterey Bay, California, United States - M1 30m 12015 | ecosystem: Environmental > Aquatic > Marine > Intertidal zone | place: USA... | reverse complement strand
CTTTTTCTTCATTGGCTTCATTTTTTTACCGTATCCGTATCCTGGCATATCTATCTCCTATGAGTGAAATTGTGTTGCTAATGATGGTTTTAATTCCATAGTTACTATGTAAGTAATCGTGCTTGATGTGCCGCTATTTTTAACACGAATTACATCGTTCTCTTTTAAATCTATCTGTAAGTCTTTTAACAACAAATACTCACCATTAGTTGCTTGTAATGTCTTAGCATGAGCTAACGGATACTCTGTTGTTGAGTGACTGTCATACCAGTACAAGTCTGCGTCCTCATTACCGGCAGTAGCTAAGATATAAATCATATGTATCTCAGCAGTGTTCTTTGCTGGAACAGTATACATATCAACCTTTGCGCTATCGTTTGTTCTTGTTTTTACGGCTGTTACGCTTCTTGCCATGAATTATTCTTTCTATTGAGTTGACAAACCCTGCCCAGATCTCTTGTGGGCTAGGAAGTAACCACCCTAATACCAACAACAATAAGTACCACATCGGTACATTAGTATTATTTTGCACTAGGCTATCTACTTTAGATGTGTTAATGCTGGTGTCATTTTCCTTCTGACTAACATTAACATTCTCACCTTCGATCTTGGTGTTGTCTTGTTGACCTACTACCTGCTGTGTATTCTCTTTACCTACTTGAGCATTAGCATTGACATTAGTACCAGATTTACCTGGCATTATAGCTTTAGCAATACCTAAAGCCGTACATCCTTGTAAGGATATTATAGCACATATTGACAATAAAATCAAGTATTTTTTAGTCATCTATTAAGGATAAGGTCTACTAGCCACCCAAAGGAAGCACCTAGTATTAATAGCAGTACACCAGCACCTTTCCATTTAGTTACTAGCTCAGTCATTCCTTGAACGTCTATACGCAACTGTTCCATCTGACGCTGTAAAGATTCTACCTGTGCTTCTAGCCTACCTATCTGTTGGTTTAAATCTTCCATTACCATTTCACCTTATTAGCCCAGTATGCTGCTGACATCTTACCTTTAGATATATTACTAGCGTGTCTTGCTTTAAATGATTTACGCCTGGCTTTTTCTTTTGATGATGAAGGTGATTTACCTGCGCCTGATACACCCTGCTGACCAAACCTTATAGTCTTAACCTTGTCACCCTCTTTAGCCACAACAACATGAGACTTCTTAGGATGGTTAGGTGTACGTTTAGGTTTGTTAAACCCTGATACACCTGCTCTTTCTAGTCTACTGTCCTTCTTCACTCTTAGCCTCCAGTAACTTTACTCTAACGTGTAAGTCTGCAAATCTTTGAAATATCTCTTCTTTTAACTCATGTCTTGCAAAAGCATTACCAGGACTAGGAATAATCTGTCCTTGTGGATCTACTAACATCATCATGTTAGCTTGCAACAATTGTATCTCACCTCTTAACTCATTGACGTTACTAATAACCCACCACATTGCAGCAAGCATTACTGGTATGATTCCAGCAAGTAACGTAGCTAAGTCAAAGTTTTTCATTAGTCTGTTGGATCAGGCGTGTTGCCTTCTGCTAACCACTTTTGATATTCCTGCCAATCTGTATTAGCTTCATCATCAGGAATGATTGCACCGTCTGATGTACGAATAATTCCTGCCATAGTTTCATCAGTAATTAAATTTTTCTCTCTTATCTTGTACATTTATAACTCCGCATCTGCTGTTAATTTAGCTACATAATAAAAACCATTACTAGTAGCGTTAGCAGTTGGATTCAAGTGAAATCTTTTTTTGTCAAAATAATTGACAGATACACTACCGACAGCGTTTAAACTACCAAGAGTTAAAACTACCGTGGGTGTTGTCCTCATCTCAACAACCCATGTATCAAAAACACCTGGACCATAGTTACCGTTTACAAAATATCCTGCAAAGAAATCTAATCCGCTATCTATTGGTTGTTGATAGTACCTTTGACACAATCCCAACTCTATCCCGTATGGTCTATGCTCAAACTCAGTAGCTGTGTCGCCAACCTCTAGCTGAACTCCTGTAACTTGCCATGTTGCGTTTAAAGTACTAATAACATTAACAGAACTATCAGCAGAAAAATTACCTGCGCCTACCCATGCTCCAGAAGTTCCTGTGTAAGTAGTACCTACGCCTAAACCAAAATTAACTTGTAATCCCATTCCTGTAGTGTTTAGCCATGTTCCAGTAGTATCTCCAGCAATAGTGATTGTTTTCTTTTCCCAAGTGTTAGCACTGCTAATTGTGTATGTAAAAGGATACGAACGATCACCACCGTTATTACGAAAAGAACCACCAAATGTTCCTGTCAATGATGACTTAACATGAAAAGATAACGTAGTTGTTTTAGCAGCCGATGTTCCATAATTCAAATCAGAAACAGAAGTGCCTTCAATACGCTGTAAAACTACATTGTAATCTGACGCATCTACAGACGCATCTGCTGTTGTAGTAGTTGCTTTTAAAGAATATTTAAAATCATCAGGAGCGTCAGCAACTTGTTGAAAAGACATTGCTCCTGCAGATTGTTCATACACTCTCCATCGATCTAATGTGTATCCTGAGGTAGTAGTAACAGCAACACCAAGATTCCTCTGGTCAATAGTCATTGCACCGTTCATAATCTTATTCTTACCGATTACGTTAGATGTATTAGGCGTGACTCCATTGATGGTTGTTGTGTTACCAGAACTAGCATCAGTAATTGCATTGACCGCGATTGTACTCATAATTAACCTTTTGGATACTTGTCTTTAACTGCTTGAATCTGTGCAGCCATGTCATCAGGAAACACACCAGCGTGATACAGTGCGTCTAGTTGATCGCCTATTGCTGGATACTCAGACACTCTACTAAACTTGTATGCGTCAGGATCAACCCATGCGTTAACTGCATCCATGTCTACTGTGACTGAGTTACCGTTAGCATCTGTTGCTCCAGCAGTATCATCGACAGATACAACATTAGGATAAAGTGCGTAAATAGCTTTGTGATTCATGCTGATATTTCCATTGCTGTTATTGTAGATACTGTTCTTGCATCGTGACTTTGAGCGTAATCAGCACCAGTTCTGTTTATTGTTAAGATATAAGAAGCACTATACGGAACTGCTCCTTGTAGTTTGTAGGTTGTTGCGGATGTAGTTGATGGACTGTCTAACCATTGAATTGCAAACGTCTCTGAAGCAGTAGCAACTGGCCCACCTTGATGAGTAGTAGATTGTGTTCTTGGACTAGCTGCATCCCCTAGTGCGATATTTGTTGATCCTCTGAGTAATCTAATATCACAATAACCATTTGTTCCTACTTGAATAGTGTAGGAAACTAATATTTTATTTGAAGCAGATGACGGAGTAATTGCAACACTTAACCCAGTTATGTCTACAAAACTTTGAGACTGTGTTGTAAACGTATCTGTTTTAGTTGTTTGAACAACCTGCAACACTTTACCAAGAGATCCATTAATCATTGCCTCAGTAACTGTTGATGTGTCACCTGTAGTAACTACATTTCCTGTAACATCAGGTAACGTCAGAGTTCTATCAGTGTTGCTATTAGGGGCAGCAATGGTAAAGTCACCTGTCCCACTAGCGTTTCCTTGAATTACAACTTTACTCATGGTTTAGGATTCTCCGTTTTAACAGTAGCAATAGCATCCTTCCAAGTAGTTGTACCATTAACACTATCCCAGTACTGCATATCGAGTTGTTCTTGGATTGATGGATACTTAGATGCTCGTCTATCTTGATATGCTTTAGAATTCATTAACGCTTGTGCAGCATCCATATCATATTCAACGACATTGTTGTTTGCGTCATAACCTACTCTGTCAATAAGTTTAACAATAGAAGGATTTAATTGAAGAATAGCCTCTTGAATAATCATTGTGCTATCTCCATTAAAGTCATCATTGATGGCGAACTGTTTACTTGAAGAATATAATATGCAGCGTTTTCTGCATTCTTACACGTTGTTTTATAAGTAACAGCAGAAGTAGTTGAAGGAGAATCGTACCATTGAAAAGATGTACTATGTCTTAAATAATTAGCTGCTGCTGTATAACCAGCACCATCCATAATAATATCTAATTCTGTAGAATCTCGATACAATCTAAATTGCCCTCTATTGCCACTATTTGCATTACCTTTTTGATTAGTCGGATGATTTACTAAAATTAAAATTTTACTAGAAGTGCTAGAAGGAGTAATTGTTGCAGTTAACGTAGTATCTGTTTCTGTGTTGTTATTTAACGTAACTTCTGTTGTTGTCGTAGCATGAATTATTTGCAACGGAGTTCCCGGTGGCATTCCAGCACCATCTTGTACTAAACTTACGCCTGTTGTTCCATGTAGTTCTAGTGCCATTTAAATAATCACCAACCTTCCTCCAGTGGGTACAGTAACCGCCACACCAGAATTAATTGTAATTGGACCTGTACTCATTGCGTTAGTGTTTGAAGTTAGTGTGTAGTTAGTAGTGACTGTTTGTCCGTTCTCATAGAATACTTGGTCAGAACCTCCACCTGTAGCTCCACCACCTCCACCAATAGCACCCCATGCAGAACCATCGTAGCCCTCAAAGGAAGTATCAGTTGTGTTAAATCGTAAGTTACCTGCGCTGGGTGATCCGTTTCTCTGTGCTGTAGTACCTGATGGCATAACAGCAGAGCCTGTAGCAGATGTCTTAGATACATAATCTGCTGAGTCAAATGCTTTAACTTGTGCTAGGTTAGTAACCTCGCTGTCCATTAATGCACCAGCAGCAGTAACATTAGCTGTATCTGTTACATCAGCACTGGCTTCAATACCATCTAGTTTAGTGTGATCTGCGTCTGTAAATGCATTAGTATCTGCTTCACCCTCATAAGCACTTTTAATCTCAGCACCTGTCTGATCTGCTGTAGCCGATGCTTCAATACCATCTAACTTAGTGTGATCTGCATCAGTAAATGCGTTAGTGTCTGCATTACTTTCATACGCTGTTTTAATCTCTGCAGCACTTTGGTCTGCAGTAGCAGATGCTTCAATACCGTCTAACTTAGTATGGTCAGCATCAGTGAATGCGTTAGTGTCTGCGTTACTCTCGTATGCAGTCTTTATCTCAGCAGCAGTTTGATCTGCTGTAGCACTGGCTTCTATACCAGCTAGTTTAGTTTTTTCAGCAGTAGTATAAGATGCAGTAGTACCTGCAAGAACAGATGAGAATGCTTGTACGTCAGAGCCAATAGCAACACCAAGATTAGTTCTTGATGTGCTTGCACTAGCTACGTCAGATAAGTTATTAGACGCTAGTAAACCAGTACCGCCTGTAGCAATAGACTGCCACGCAGACCCTGTGTAGGTCTGCATAATATTAGTTGTCGTATTAAAATATAACGCACCAGCTAAAAGTGCGTCACCGTCATTATCAGTAGACGGGTCAGATGACTTAGCACCTAAGTACCTGTCATCAAAGTCATCATAAGAAGCTGCAGCAGCAGTAGCAGAACTAGCAGCAGATGTGGCTGAACTAGCAGCACTTGTAGCAGAACTAGCAGATGCTGTTGCTGAAGATGCAGAAGCTGTAGCAGACGTTGATGCAGAAGTGGCAGAGGACGCAGCAGCAGTAGCAGATGCAGCAGCTTCAGCAGCCTTTGTAGACGCTACACTAGCTTGATTAGCAGCATCTGTTGTGGCATCTCCTGGTCCTCCTGCTCCTCTAAATATAGCCATGATACGCCCTTACTTGTTTGCAATGTACATCGTGACTTCAAAACCAAATCTCATCTCAGTGTATTCAGGTTTAGTCCACATAGTGTTTCCTTTGTCGTAGTTTAAGTAGTTGTTGTTTTTTGTGATTATCAAGTTCACGCTTGCGACAGAAGTCTTGCCAAGACATAACACCCTCCTATAAAGAAAGATGCGTTCCTTCGGTTTCCCTACTTCCGTCCTAATGGATGAACGACAATAATAAAACTCCCCAGACCTTATGAGCCTGGGGAGATACCTACTTAATTAAGCAGGAACAGCTAGAGCAACAGCAGAGCTATCACGTAACTCAGCTACACCGTAAAGCATATCTGATGTGAATAGCGTACCGAGGTACTCTTGCTTGTACTGGGTCTGAGAACGTACACCCATCTGCTCGGCAAGAACAAAAGCGTCCTTGTGTGCAAGTAGGCAAATACGGTCAGCACCAGAGCTTCCAGCACCGCTATCAGCATTAGTTGATACATAAGACATAACGCCATATAGATCACCAATCATACCGTTACGGATTGTGTTAGCTCCACCTTGCTCACCAACAAATGCTTGCTCAGTAAATCGAGCAATACCCATAAGGACATTTCTTGTTGATGGTGGGACAATCATACAACGATCTGTCATTGGTACGTCAGCATCATCGAGTCGCTGGATAGAACGTCTGATACCTGCATCAGTCAACGCAGCAGCGTTAGATGATGAACTGTTATAGACTGTTGTACCGTTAGAACCAATGAAAGCATTAGTGGTTGAAGCAGCTGTAGAGTAAGCAGTACCTGAACCAACTGCTCGACCAAGCTGAATCAAGTCAGTATCAACTTGTTTAGCAAGAGCGTAACCAGCGTCATCAGTGTAGAACTTACGCAAAGAAGCAAGTGCTTGCGTCTCAACGATGTCCTCAATCAAACGTGAATACTCAAAGTGCTTGTCGATAGCTACTTGAACTTCTGTTTCAGTTGCAGCAATAAGCGTTACCTGAGTTGATGCTGCCTTTGCAGAAGCAGAACCACGAGTAGGCTTAGGAATGTGGAGCGTATCACCCTTCTTCCCTTTAAAAGACATCTTGCTGAACATATTTGCAGCAACAAGATTTTGCTTGTAAGCTGCGACAACTTCGTCACTCCAAATCTCTGGGATAAACTTATCCGCAGTGGTCTTGGTGACATGATTAGAACCTAGTGCCATTTTTTATTTCCTTTTCATTTAATAGACTCGTCCCTCTGCATATGCTTTAAGGATTTCGTCTGAGTGAGCATAATATTTATCAGGGTTATTTCTTAACAGATCTTGAATTGCCTTCCGGGAATATCTTTTATTAGAACTAATAGAAGAAGTACCAGTATCAACAGAAGCAGCTTTTAAAGATTTACTTCTATTATCCTGAACTTCATTATTATTGACTACCTGTTGCTCTGTTTGTTTAGAACCTGAAATAGCTTTCCAAGTACCAAACAATTCAGAAGCAGCAGACAAGTCATACCCCTCATCAGCAGCATCGTACAGTCTTTGTCTGATAGGAGAAGCATTTACCCACTCTTTAAAAGCAGGGTCTTTTACTATTTCTACAAAATCAGGAAACTGTTGTTGCAAGTTTTGTTGAGCAGACTGAGCTTTCATCAGAAAGGCTTGTTCTTGTGCCTGTTTGATGGTTGGATGATTAGATAAATACTCATCCATCGCTTCTGTCGGTTTCTTAAAAAATTTCTCGTTAGGGTCTTCTTCAATCTCTTGAGATGGCTGTTGCTCTTTTTTGTTTAGTAAGATTTCCCGTTTCAACATATCGTCAACAAACTTTCTATGTTCACCGACCTCTTGAGCTTGCCTACTGTTGAGTTTTTCTAACTCCTGGTGCATCTTAGCTACCTCTTCAACAGACTTGCCTCGATACTTTTCAGGTAAAGAACTTTCAGGGTTGTCCTCTAATTGTGGTTCCTGTTCGTTTTTTAATTCAACTTTAGGATTATCACCACCTACTTCATCAGGTGTAAAATCAAGTTTTTCTTGTAACGGATCTTCAAAATGAGCCATGCGTATAAACTCCTGTCACTATGTGATTGTAGGAAATAAAAAATGTCACTGACGCTTCAGCCTCTGCGTTTTTCAGCGACTCTTGTTGCTTCTTCGTGCTTCCTAGCCCAAGCATCGGCTGCTGTAGGAAAATCACCAGTGATTCCTTCAAGCGCAATGCGTGGTGCTGAGATAATACGAAGAGACATACATTGACAAACAGGACACTCAATAGCGTTTACCTCTGAGTCAATATATTCTTCTGTGATGTGACCTTCGCCACACCGAAACTCAAACATTCTCTTACTCATCGTTTAGTTGCTCCCAGGCTTCTTCAGAAAGTTTTTTGAGAGTTCTAAGCCAATGTAGGACATCTAACTGTCCCTTACGAAAGTTTAAATCTTCAAGGCTTGTAGTAGCCATCAGATTATTTCTTTCTTCAATCATTCTTTCAACATCAGTCAACAAGTCTTTATAACCTTTAGTTGACATCATGTTGAACCGTTCTTCGTAATACTCTTGGAGTTCTTTATCCAAAGGGAGTTCTCCTGTAAATGTAAATAAGAATCATTCCTATTTAATTGAGGCTTATCCTACCACAAATAGAACGGTTTGTCTAAATTATTTGCTTATATAACTTTTTATTATAAAAAATCGTATTTATATAACAAAATAATTGTGCAAAGTGTTTACTTTTCTGAAATTAGGTCTTAAAATAGATTCAACACTTGAGAAACACACAACAACTAGGAGATTCAAAATGAAAGTTAAAGATAAAAAATCAAAAGTTCATAGTCTTAGCAGAGGTTGGGAAAAAGCACTTAAAAAAAGAGGTAACAAGAAGCAGCGCCAGTTTGATAAAAAAATGATTGTAAAAGGAGAATATTAAAATGGAAGAAATTAAAGCTCTTAACTATATTACTAATTTAATCAAGGAAAAAGGTGTGGAGAAATGCACACCAGAAACTCAAGAGGCTTACGAAGTTTTAAAAGAATTAGCTTACAAATTAGAAACAGATTTTGTTCTGTATAGACCTTAAACTAGGAGAAAAAAATGGAAAATTTAGATAATGTTTTGTACCCAGAGATGACCAAGAAACAACAAAAAATATTTGAGAAAAATTGGATTAAAAATTGGGCGGAGAGTTTAGAAGAAAATTGTGAAATGACTAAAAAAGACGCACTGGAAGCAGCGAAATGGGATTTTGTCAAATGGGAAAATCAAGAGGGCTGGTTGTCAGATTGGTAATAATTTTAACGGGACTTCGGTCCCAACTTTTAGGAGATTCAAAATGAAATTAATCAGAACACGACACTTCGACAACACAACACGATTTGCTCTTGTAGATCAGAGAGGAAGGAAATGGACTAAAGTGGTTGTGATGACCACGCCAATTCGAGTTGTCAAAGTGGCTAATAAAGTAGCCGACAAATTTGAAGAGGTTGTTAAAGGTGATCCATGTTTAGGAACAAATCCCCAAAGAGGTAATCCAATAACAAGATGTAAAAAACAAGTCTTAGAGTTTGCTTCTTGGACCTACTCGGAAGGCTTGCCAAAAACATTAACCAATTTCTTGAAAGGGGCGTAAGCCCCTCTCTTTATTGAGTCATCCTTTTCTCTTGCATTTGCTTATTGACTATCCTTTCTTTTGATTCAATATCTTTTTCTTTAATCATTAGATCAGCAATCTTAGCTCTCTTCTGAAACTCTTCAGTGTCCTCATCTTTAATGTTAGCTGACAAGTTTCTAATCATGTCAGTCTTAACCTTGTCCTCCATTAAAGACGCTTCAATCATTATCTTCTGAGCATTAGCCTGTGCCTCTTGAGCATCAGCTACAGACTCCTGCGCTCTAGCCTGTAACTCAGCAGTCTGAGCTGCCAGGTACTGCAACTGAGCTTGCTGTGCTTGCATCTGCATTTCTTGAGCCTGTGGATTAGGCTGAGACATTTGATCTAACTGAGCCACTAGCTCTTCTCTGTTTAACAGACCAGAGGTAGACACTATGCTTTTAAGAATGACAGGAACAATAGGTGAATTTGGTCCCAGTGTCTGTAACAGACCAATCAACTGCTGCTGCTCATGCTCTCTAGCTAAAGCACCAATGGAAGACATCGTAGTAAACTTGAAGTCTTTCATTGGATAGCGTTCTGGGTCAAACTGCATATACCGATACGCAACTTTCTTAACCATTGGAATGATGAAGTCATCCTGAAACGAAGCCATCGCTACCTTGTTCTTTTTAACGATGGCAGACATAGCTAACGACATTCCCATGCCGTTGTTCTGTCCTGCACCTCCTGCTGCACTCTTGACCAACTCTGCCGAGTCTAGTGTGCCTGTAGCTTGTAGCAGCATTGCTTCAAAACCTTTTGCTGTGTCGTAGTTAGAAGCATCCGTACTCCCAAATTTAAACGGCTGTAAGATTTCTGTAGGATTGCCATTAGTTAGTATGTTTTTACCAGGTCTAACTTCAAACTTCATACCTCTCGGTAATCTTGTCGCGTCTATACCCATCATAGGTGCTGTAGTCAGTGCCAGAGAGTCCATATGAGAGCGTAGCTGGGCATCGATAGCTTTTTGCATATTATATGCCTTCTCGACTGTTCCAACACCGTAGAAACGTCCTGGACGAACCTCAGGTCTATACGCAATAATAGGTCTGTCTTCCATCATGTATGGAGATCGTTCTGCCTTTAAAAGCTGAGAATCGTTAGCAATAACTACTATAGCCTCGACTAAATCAGACAATTCAGCAGCTTCATCATCATCCGGGAACAGTTCTTCTGCTTTTTGCTCTACTTCACCTGAAGATTCTAATAAATCTCTAGGTACTAACCCATAATAACGAATAACCTTAACTTTATCGTCTCGATACTGAGTAGAATCAAGCTGTGAATCATCTAAATCGTCATTATCATAAGAAGGTTTAACATCTACGTTCCTATAAACCCCGGAAGTAATTCCTCGAACTACCTGGTGATAGCTGAGATATTCTTCTACCCCTACACCTAAAGATTCATCTACCGAGTCAGCGTTAGGATCAATTAAAAGATTTCTAGGGTTTACAGGTTTAACTTTTATAGATATTTTTTCTCTTTCAGTAACGCCAACTTCTGAGATACCTTGTTCTGGTATATCCTGGGTAGTAGGTACTCTTTCCATTTCAGTTTTTACTAAAATTTCACCAATACCAGTACCGTATATCTCGGAAAGTTTAACAATAGATGATACGTTGTTTAAATAAGCATTATTATGAGTGTCTTCTAATAAAAGACGTTGCATCTGTTCAACGTCAGCAGGATTCTGATCTAAACCATCATCACTTATTTCAAACAGTTTTCCGGATCCAGCAAAGCCTTCCATAGTTTCCGCAACCCGGTTATCAACAGCTTGACGGGTAGCAGGACTAATGATTTTACTACGCTCACTGTCCCTTGTACGATCTTCCGCGCTCCAAACTCCATAGTATATCCTTTCATATTCATCCCACTTGGTTTCATAATTAGTATCCCTCCAGTCTCTCCACCTGTCACAGTGGTCAACCACGAAAGACACCAGCTCTTTCTCACTTTGTGTTTCAGGTGCTTCTTCTTCCATGAAATCTGTATTATAGTTCTCAGCCATTTTTATTTCCCAGGTTTGAATTTTTCTAGTGGAGTACCTTTTTTATAATTCTTAGCGTAGTCTAGTGCTTCATCTTCTGTTTTAAACTCTTTAAAGTTTCCTGTACGCATAGCATGATCCCTAGCATTTTTAAAATCTTTAAACTCATAAAGCTCTCCAGTTTCAGGTATATATTGGATCATAGGAAAAGCTATAGGTCTGCCGTCTACCGTAGTGTTAGACATTAAATGCGTAGCGTATCTTTCTTGATCCATGAACGCACCTTTTTCTGTCTTATCAATGTAAGGATAGTTTTGTGGATTGTTTATTCTATCTATAAACTCCGGCATTCGACTCATATTGTTTCCTTAAATTGGAGAAAATAAACCACCTAAAAATTCAAAAATACTTTTGTCCTCATCAGTTGCATACTTTGCTTCATAATCTGGAATTAGGTTTCTCATGTTTTCTCTTGTTTGTTCGCTTACCGAACTTGGAACATACGCACTATTGTCAGGCATCATCCCAAGATATTTGGCAGCGTCTTCAATAGCATAAGCCGTATCTATAATGCCTAACGGTATCCCTCTAAGTGCTGATAATCCGTACTCTCCCATAGTCTTAAAAAATGGTCTATCATCTCTGCGAGCTAATGACAGATCTGTTCCTGACAACATCCCACCAGCTTCTGTTAGTGCGTTTTCACTAGCATGTGCAGGAATACCAACTAATGACGCAAGCGCAGCAGAGCTTAAACCTAACTTTTTAACATCACCTCCTGCTAAAACGTAATCTCTAAACAGCTTAGGATCAACGCCTCTTTTCTGGGCTTGGTCGTATATTTTGTTTGCTACTAACTCTAACTTAGACGCTCCAATAGGTGACTCAACCCCTGTTGCGTGGCTTGCTGTTCCCCACAATCTAGCCTGAGCAGGTACAGGAAGTATTCCTACATCATCAGCAATTGATGAAAACCAGGGAGTTAGTGAACCTAGCTCCGAAGGAGATACCGAAGCATCATTAACCTTATACACACCATCAACTTTTTTTAAATTTCTTGTGTCAGGTAATCCGACAGCCCTGGACCAGTGAGCATCCCCTACAGGAACTCTCCAAGATCCTCCTAACTCTTCAGGAAGAGCAGCCTGGATGTAGACAGGAACCTTAGGAGATTTCATGTCCACAGCTCCAGCATTAGCTATGTATTTACGCATAGCAGGAGTCTGAGCAGTCGTGTGTGCCATGTGACCAGGATAGTCACCCATCCCAGGTGGACGAGGTGTTTCTCCAGGTTGGTCTCCTCTTTTACCTCCGTACTTAACAAAGTCTTCAAAACGTCCCTGGTTATGAAGCCAGTTAGCAGCAGTTCCTCTGCTGGTTTCTGTCAGCACATCAGACATAGGACTAGACATCCCACTAAATGCGTTATACTGCTTAAAACGCCTGGCTCCTTCTTCTTTTCCAAACAGCTTAACAAACTGATTGTACAGAGGGTCCAAATTATACCAAGCATCCATCCCTTCATATATCTCAGGGTATTTTCCGCCCTCAGTGAGAATGTCAGTAACTCTTTGGGTATTAGCAGGTTGCATAATAGGTTCGGCTGCCTTAGCGCCTCTTGCTTTAGCACCTCGCTGAAACACTGACTCACCACCAAGCCCTCTTTCTTGAGACATCTCATAAAGCTCTCTACGATCAACACCAAACAGTTCTTTCATTGCTGGTGTTTCAGGAGCGCTTCTTTCCGAAGCAATTTTGGCTATTTTTGCAGGATCGTCATAAACCCCAGGGAACGCTTTTCTTTCAGCTCCCTTTATTGTAGATTTGTTCTTTTTGTACGCTTTAACAGCGTTCTCAAACGATTCAACTCCTGCTTTTACAATCGCCCCTGCTCCCATTACTTCTCTCCTTGATGAATTTTTGTCTTTTAAAAACTCGCTTTCCCACATTTCATTACCGCCTCGCCTAGTTTCGTAAAACTTAGCTATATCAGCATCAGAGTATCCGTATGCTTTGCCATACTCATATGGGTTTTTTGCATTTTTTAAATATTCAACAGATTGTTTATCTTTTCCAAAAATTACATTTCCAAACTTGTCATCATCTACATAAAAACCTTTTTTCGCCAAATAATCATTTAACGCTCCAGATTCATATCTATCACTAAGTTTGCCTTCATTAAGATTAACTATTGAAGCAAAAGAATCTCCAGATTCAATTGCCTTTACATCTTCTTTAAAAGTTCTAGCTTTTTTTAAGACACCA
>Ga0206677_10003316_pt1 | contig 13624 bp, 9 predicted proteins | sample M130m12015metaG_FD_155475 | JGI IMG/M metagenome (GOLD analysis project Ga0206677, IMG submission 155475) | Ammonia-oxidizing marine archaeal communities from Monterey Bay, California, United States - M1 30m 12015 | ecosystem: Environmental > Aquatic > Marine > Intertidal zone | place: USA... | reverse complement strand
TCGCACGCGCACGTCTGGCACTGGGCGGCGGTGCAGTTTACGGGCGTCCCCACGCAAAATCCCCCGGTGCAACCGTCGTTGGCGGTGCACACGTTCTGGTCGTCGCAAGCCACGCCATTGGTGTAGGGTTGCAACACGCACCTGCCGCGCGACGTGTCGCACAGTGCCTGGTTGCACAGGGTATCGGTGCAGTCGTTGTTGGTCTGGCAACAGTTGTCGATTTGAGTAGTCATGCACACCCCGACACAGGTGTTGGTGGTGCAGGGGTCACCGTCGTCGCAGTCACAGTCCATGATCAAGAAAAAGGTCCCGACACAAAAGAGCAACAAAAAACACCACATCGCGGGCGGGCAGTGAGACCGGTGAAAACGGTCTTGTCGCATTTTTACATATTTGTGACGGATAGTTATAGTGCCAAGAAAATCAAGAATTTTACACTATAACCTTGGGCTCATTGCACATAAATGAAATCTTTATTAAGTTTAGGATTATTAGGATCGGCTTTGGCTGATTCAACATATATTGATTGTGGATCATCATGTAGTTTTCAACAAAGTCATGGAGTAGCGAATGCAAAAATGGGCAGTGCTGTAGTAGTTGACCATCCTACCGCTAATGGATTATTTGATATTAGTATAACACTATCTCAATCTTATATAAATGCCAATGGTGTTGATAACAATTTGGGAATAAAAGTTACTGATATTTCTGATATTCCGAGCGGAATTCAAGTATTACTAAAACGAGGGAGTGCATGTGACGGTTCTCCTCTTAGTGCAGCTGATTCGGATACTATTGATATTACCGCTGCACCAGCCCAAGCGTGTGGATTGACGACAGGAGCTTTAAGTGCCTGTGCTATTCACCCTGCACCGACAGACGGATCCACAAGAAGTGCAACTAAATTAGCATGTCTCTCTGTTCAAAGATCGGGACATAACTACCAAAAGGCATCTGTCGCTGTGGAATTTTATGATACAGAAGGTGTTAATGCCGAATCAAGAGAGCCTTACAAAGATCTAACAGATGGTTCACTTGGTTTCAAATTAACAGAAGATTATAAATTCGACATAACTGGCATGAGACTTACAGATCTTCAAGGACACAAAGATGCTCCAGGACTCACCGCAGGGGCTATCGGAGATGTACAAGCTGGTAAAGCCAGAGTTGCACACGATATCAAAGTTAGAGTTGGTGCCGATGGTGAAGAAGACTACAAATTTCAAGACTGTAGTTATATTGATGGAACTGCTCCAGGGTTGAGTATTGCTTTTACAGGAGAGGAACAATCTTTTATCGACGAGGCAATTAATCAAGGACACGGTAATGGTTATGCCTCGAACTATTTACATTCACATACTTATGATGCCTCCGTAGCCTCTGACGCTACAGTTCACAATGGAGACAAAACATGCGATTTACACTTTCAAGGTACTCATGATTTGGAATTTCCAATTGATAAAATGCTTACATCTTACTGGCAAAGCGATGCCAGTGATTGTGCACACGCCACAGCTTGTAACGGTAAAGCAGATATTGCATTTGGAAGCGACATTGCAGATGTTTGGGCTGGTGCAGCGGTAACGTGGAGCACTGAAACTATGTCTGTTCAAGAAATTGATGCAGTAACTAAAGTTTCAGACCCAACATCCAGATTTACGACATACGGTACAGACATTCAAATGGCAGGTAACCTCTTTACTGTCACCTACACAACTAACTCCGCCGCTACTTTGGAAACCGAAGTAGCCTTCGTAGCACCTGTCGACCCAGCATACCCAGGAATTCCCGGTGCTGTTACGGGATGTTCTACCACACAGTTAAAATTATACCAGATCCCCGAAGGAGATTTAGGAAGTTACATTGAGGGTCAAGTCGATAATTGTGACGTTACATACCCAGTCAACTACAACGTAAATTACAAAATTAAGTTCGGTGGAGAAGAATCAAATGAATACAGAATGAAAGCCACTGATACCGGTGCAGATGCTGACTTTACACTTCAATTTAGCGGTCAATCGACTCTTGCCTCTGATGATGACGTATTCTTTGATTACAACGATACAATCACTGGTCGTGGTTTCAGTGCAGATCAAGCTCAAATTGTGTCGTGCGCCGCTGCCGAAATTGATGTTGATCCAATCGGTACACCATTACCAGCCTTGGGAGCTACAGAATTGGCAACGTCTTGTGTCACCGGTGACAGTGCAGATGCTTCACACAAAACCAGCAGTAAAGTCTACAGCGCATCAAGTGCTTTTAACACTGCTGCTGTAAAATCTCATCAAACCTCATCTGGATCTAATTTTGGTGATATGTTATGTAACACTGTCACTCTTCAAGCTACGGTCAGAGCTCTAGTAAAAGATATCGCTGGAGAATTAAATGCTGAGACTTTAATTGCACGAGCTACGTTTGAGCAACCTGCCGACGCACACGTTGAATCTGATGCTAGTCTCTCTGTTCCAGCTTGGGAGACAGCTGAGTATGATACGGATATAGTAACTCACGGAGCTGACAGAACAGCCCATGATGCAGTTACTGTTGTGTACACACCAGCACCAGGTGTGACAATAGATTCTAAAACACCACTTCAGTTATCAGCAGGGTCTGTGACAGGTGGTTTGCAGTACAATTGCGATAATATTGATTCTGATCAACCAATCACATACACTTATGAAGCTCAACTTCCTTGTAAAACAGGAACAACCACAGTAAGCAAAACCACAGAGTACAAAGTAAAATACGACAAAGATAGTCAAGCCGAACTTTTACAAACCGTATCTATTGTGGGAACCGCTGATGATATTGCAGCTTCTTTGGCACCGGATACAATTACTGAAAAGGCACACCACGATATCCGCGAAGCCGGTACTGGATATCTCCAAGCAACCACCAAATATACAAGCACTGCTATTCAAAACGATGGTAATCTTAGACATTTATCTTGTACTGGATCAGATGATGACCATCCTTGTTCCATGACTTACGAAGATAATGGTACTTCGGATAGCTCCGACGATTACGTACTTTTTACCGTTAAGTTCAAAAAACTGGTTGAAAATGGACCTACTACTAGTTTTGTATCCGATGGAGCAGATTCAAGGGCTACTATTACTTACACTTTCAATGAAAGATGCGGTTCTGAACCTGAAACCACTACCGCATCGTTTTCACCAACGTTTACTATTTCACGCATAGACGATAAATACCGTGGTAGAATTGACGTCTCTGATTATTTGAATACTGGTGTTGACACCAAAGTAACCAGCAACTCTTCTTATGCTGATCATTTGGATGATCTTACCATCGATTTTGGTCTCCAATTAGGATTAGGCGTGTATCACGATACCACTAATCCAAAGGGTGTTAGAAATCCTTCTATTTACGGAATAGACTTTTATAAAGAACAACAACAAGCCGATGCTAAGGTAGCACAAAGTTTTAATGTTTCATGGGATATAGACGAAGTAAAATGGGTTCCAAACCCGGCGGATGAGGTACCTGATGATACGACAGTTAGCCAACCTATTACCATTGGACCCGATGGTACTTTAGGTAATCTTTACTTCCAACCAGTTAAGGCTGCAAATTCATCCGTCTTACCTGGAGAAAGTGCGGGCAATTTTGTTATCTCAATTACATCCGGTTCGTCAGTAAGAGTAGTTACGATTAATATTATTAACTTGGAACCACCTGCCCGCCTGGTGGTTACAAAAGGTGATTCTACTCATAAGTTTGCTAGTACAGGTGAAACTATTACGATGTGCGAAGATTATTCTTGTTACATGGATGTCGACGGCAACCCAGACAGTCTTGGTTATAAACAAGTTTCATTTTTAATGAATATTGATACTGTTTCAAGTGGATCTGTAACTCAAAGATCTGTATCTGCAAATGGTGAATTTATTATCCAAAAAACTGTAGATGTTAAAAGTAATAGTGAACGACAAAATTTTGTGATTAAAAGTGCCGCCTGCAAAAACTATGGTAAAATTACTTTGATATTAGACAATTCCGTAGATGGAACATCGGTCGGTGACCCCATTACGTCAACGATTAAATTCCCATGTAGAAGAGCAGCTGACAGCGTTGTTTTCAGAGACACTACTAAATTAGATTACACGATTAACTTCCAAGCATCGCTTACTGCTCAATCATTAACATTTGGAGACCAATTTGATGGTGTAACTAGAGATATTACAACTTCCGATCTTACAAATGATCCGTTGACATGTGATTCAGGAGGTTCTACGGGAGGATCTGCAAAATGTGCAAATGCAAAAGTTGTAAGCGACGCGGCAACGATTGATTCATTAAAATCCATGTCAGATTTTTTCAAAAATTGTGGTTCTTGGACTACCTCAAACGCCTTAAAAGATGTTGGAAAAATGTTAGTTGTTCGTAAATTTACCGGAACGCAATCCGATAACTCTACTAATCAACATTACTGCCAAATTAATTCTTTGGAATGGACAGTTTTTAAAACAGGTAGTTCCCGTCAAACTATTACAGTGGAAGGTTTTGGCGGTGCACAATTTAGATTTGATCTAGATAAGTTGGAGTACACCGAATGTACTGCTACCAGCCACAAATATGCATTTGAAATTTCTGGTGAAGTTAGTACTGATGGAGGAAGTACTTGGAGCGAAAGTGGTTTGAAATTGCAAGATGTTACATTTTCTGAAGAACCGACTGTATTAGTGGACAATGGTGGTGAAAACGATCATTTAGTAACTGCGGGAGCGACTGAAGGAGAATGCAGGGATTATTGCGATACAAGTTCACACACTGATGAAGTTACAGTTAGTTTCACAGCTGTATATGTATTACCAAGTACTTCACAAACAATTCACGCTGATGTTACAGCTACACTACAAATGTTAGGTGACCCATGTAGTTCAAGTTATGAGCCAGAAATTACACAAAGTGATATGCAAAGCACAGCGGCACCGACTCTTCAATTTCATACCGTCGCATCTGATGCTGACTGCGATGCTAATGCTGTATGGGCAAACACTGTACAACCAAACGTCAATGAAAAACTATGTGCAAAAATAGTAGATAACTCAACTGCATACCCTGCCACATTAACTGGTTTCTCATTCATAGATGATGATGGCGCGGGTAACAATTTAACCAGTATTGGTGATACTGGTAATAAAGCTGACGATTTCTGGTTGAATGATTTACAAGCTGAAGCCGTAATCGAAGTAACTGCATTATGGACCATTGATATTAATTCGGGTCAACGCCGTATGCTGCGCACCACCTACCTCTTAGGATCTAGTGCAGGTGAATCTCATGCCAGTATCCAAATCCTCCCCGCCGGAGTTCAAATCCAGGAGCAAATCGAAGCGGCGCCGGCGCACGACGTCATTTACAACGACACTTTCGACACTACCGACGTCGCGGACCACGAACACACCAATGCAAACTGGGGATTGTATTTGGGCATTGGCGGATCGGTCTTTGGAGGTATGGCGTTTCTTGCCTGGATCGGTACAGGGGATTGCAAGAAGCTTGAACGGACGTAATTTCTTTGGGGTTGAGAGTCAAGGCTACCAACAAGTGAGACAAGAGGGGAGATTTCAATCCAACTTGGCGTTTTAACTGTAAATAAACTGTAAATAATAAAACTGTAACAATATAACACATTTAATACATTCTTCTACGTTTACGCTGCTGCAGTTCCAACACTTGGTCCATCAAATCTCTCCCGGAACCCTGCACTCGGTACTTGTTCAACGCGGACATGAAATGCCCCTTGTCCTGCGTAGCCTTCGCACTCGCGGCGTGCACCTGCTTAGACATCACCTGGTTAAACGATTTCTGCAACTCGGTCTCCTTCTCCTTCACCGCACTGACCTCCACCGCCGCCACCCGATCCGCGTACTTCTTGGACGCGTGGTGAGCCACCCGGAAAAAATCCTGCGTCTCCTCCGGGTACTTCTTTGCCAACTCCAAAATGTTGTGGCGACTCGTATCGTTGAAATCGTTCGGGTCCAACGCCTTCGACCAGTTGTCCACCAACGCCGCCGCCATCGCGGAGTTCTTCGAACGCTCCTGCTCCAACTTTGCCATCTTGTCCTTCTTTAATTCGTCCAACTCCAAACGCATCGCTTCCGCCATCTTTTCCTGCTCCACTATCAACTTCATCAAGTCCTCGGAAGGAATGCCCTCGGTAATCTCGACCTCCGGAGCTTGATCCGGAGCCGGAGGAGCCGGAGGAGCCGGAGGAGCTTGCGGTGTTTCTTCCATTTTTGATTGTTCGGGTTGATCTGGTTGAGCGGATGCCATTTTGGATGCTTTGTGCAAGGTTTTATAGGGTGTTTTTCTTGTTGGGATCTTAGACACAAACTGAATTCGACAGTCACTGCGTCGAGGATCGCAACAAAGACTTACCTCCACCGGCGATTTGGTCGTGCTGCCGTTTGCGTACTGGGTATGCGTGTGCTGCAGGGACAAACCGGTGTAGTAAGGCTTGCTGCAAGCCCCGTTGCCGACAATCGCGTGCTTGGCAAAAAAACTCTGAAACCCAGAGTCGTTAATTCTGCCCAACACCCACTTGGAACCGTCGTTGCCCGTCCAGGACGAACAAATCTTACCCACCTCCATCTCGTCGTGGTGCTCCATTCGAATCGGGGTACCCTTTAAATCCAACGATTGAGATTCCGCCCGTGTAAACGCAAAGGTGGCGTCGTGCTGCTCCGGCTGAGTTTCCGTAGGCGACAACACATTCCCCACGAAATATGCCATTTGGTTGTACAGCATGGGTATATATATACCCGATCATTCAAACAATGCTGTTCGTAGATCTCGAAACCTGTTTCCTACGCAAAGGATTCAAAAGGAAAAACCAACAAATATTAGAAATTGGAATGTGCAAAGGCAAAGAAACCTTTCAATGCATGGTCAACCCCTGCGGCGACAAACCCATCGTCCACGAACTGCAACGACTAGGGCAAGATCCAGAAAAATCCATTAATTTTTGGACCAAACTGCTCGTCGGAAAAAAAATGCTCAACAGCGCCGTCAAACGAAAGGACATGCAAGGCAAAGCAGACGCCATCCAAGCCATTTCCGGAACCTTTCTCCATCCAATGGACGCCATCAAACAAGCACACGCCTTTGCAAACCCCAAAGAAACATGGGTGGCGCACAACGGCAAGAGCTTCGACTTTCACATCCTCAAAGCACACATGGACCAAGCAGACCTCAAACATCCGACGTTCGTCGACTCACTGCCAATTCTGAGAAAAGAACTCGACCTGGTGTCGTACTCACAACCACTCGTCTACAAAGCACTGTTCAAAGACACGTACAAAGCACACCACGCCCTGCACGACGCACAAGCACTGCAAAAAATATGGAAACGCGTCGAACACGAACACGAACCCAAACCCAAGAGCGAACTGCTGGAACTCCACGGGGTAGGACCCAAAAGCGTCGCCGAACTCCACAAACACGGCATTTTCACCGTCAAACAACTCACCAAAGCGGCGCGGGAAGGAAAAACGTTCAAAGTTGTTCGAAAATCAGTGCTCGCCAAGCTTCGTACTCAAAACGCGTCCTTGTCGCCCTCGTGGTTCAAGTAGTGCATTTGAATCGGTCTCCTGATGGGCATCCCCCTGCACAACCACACCACATTAAAACCACTGCATTTTGGAGCCATCACGCCGTTCTTCAGAAATTTGATCCGGGTCGTCGGAACCATCACGTCCAAAGAAACCACGTGTTTTATCATGTCTTGGAAGTAGTTGGTCTGCAGCACCGGCGCCGGCAACAGAATGGCAAATTTAGGCACGTCCCACTCCACCAATATTCGATGCAAACACTCCTTCTTGATGGTGAACGGGGGGTTGGTGATCAAATAGACGTCCGATGCAGGCTTCTCGTGCTGGAAAAAATCCGCCGACTGCGTCAGTACATTGTAACCCAGTTTCTTTAAACAATTGGAGGAGTGCCCGGAACCCACAAACGGTTCGTACACGACCGCGTCGTGAGGCATTTGCATGCCCTCCCACTGCAACAGGTCCCGAAGGGCGTACATGGGTGTCTCCCATTCGTCGTAGACAGTTAGCAAGTTCTTCTGCATTTTCTCTAAGGGGGTGCATCGTATATACCAGGTACTGAAATTTTAATTGTGGGTAAACTGTAAACAAAACTCTGCGTAAAAATTTAAACCCTAAACCATGTACGCACACGCACAAGACACACTGATGGACCCTTTGGACATGGACATGGACATGGGCATGGACATGGGCATGGGCATGGGCATGGACGGTTCGTTCCACACAGACCCTCTGAACGAACAACTGCTTCATCTCTTTGAACAATCCATATTTGGCAATGTCGGAGCCGACCTCGTGCCTCCGGAACTACATCGTTTGACTTCGTTGACCCCACTGGGGCTCGTACCAGAACCATTGGACCACCAAAATCCGTTTGACCAACTCGTACCATTGGACGAAATTGACCAACTCGCATTGGACGAAATTGACCAACTCATACCATTGGACGAAATTGACCAATTGTTCGATAATTTCACAAGTCCGATGGTACACCATGTACCCCAGCCCCATGTACACCAGCCCCAGGTACCCCAGGTACCCCAAGTACCCCAGGTACCCACACAGGCAGGACCAAAAGAACCACAAGCCACACAAACGCCCGTGGTGCCAACGCAACAGGTACAAATCAATGGAATTTTTGTTGAGATGTTGTCCTCGGAACCGGAACCCGAACCGGAACCGGAACCGGAACCGGAACCGGAACCGGAACCGGAGACCTGCACGTTGGACCCCACGCCCACGGCTGTACCCACGGCTGCCACGCCCACGGCTGTACCCACGGCTGCCACGCCCACGGCTGTACCTACACCTGCGCCTGAGCCTGCACATGCGCCTGTGCCTGCACATGCCACGCCGGAACCGGAGGAACCGGAACCGGAACCCATGACCTGCACGTTGGACCCTACAGCTGCCACGGCTGCGCCCACGCCTGCACGTTCGCCTGCACGTTCGCCTGCACATTCGCCTGTCACACGTGTGGCAAAAAGAAAAAATGATCCTTCCAAACATAATTTTGAAAGTAGAAAAGTTTTAAAAAAAGTATTGCACGTGTTGCAACAAGGGATTCATGCACACAGAACGCAACTGGACCTGCAAGCGTGTTTGGCATCGACCGTGCGTTCGTTGACAAACTCCTTCAACAACGTGCACGCCACACCACTCTCATTGTATTTGCCACCAAATAATGGTCAGTTTGGTACAATTCGAAATAAATTGAAATTACAACAAATTAAAGTATTTGATACAACTGCAGACACAATCGTTGTTGAAGAAATACAAAATACCAGTTTTGTTTCACCACCAAAACAATGGACGTTTACGTTTCACAACAATGAGTGGGTGTGTGGCAGTGCTGTGTTGTTCTTTTAGGTATTGTCTGTCCCCCAAACTGTATGTGACCCCATAAAATAAAAAATGTATTTTTTAAAGTTATCCCAAAATGGTACACATGTACCAGTGCTTACTAAGTGCTTACTAAGTGCTTACCAAAAAAATGGTACATGGTGTATACCAGTACTTGAAAAAAATGGTCCAAACAATTCGTTTGGGCGCATGGGTAAAAAAAATGGTAGTACGTTGGGAATTGTACCGTGTACCGTGTACCGTGTACCGTGTACCGTGTACCGTGTACCGTGTATTCTGTACCGTGTACAGTGTACCGTGTACCGTGTACCGTGTACCGTGTATTGTGTACACGATGCTTGCAGGTTCAGGTCCCAAATCAATTCATTCGTTTGGAGCATGTTTTTCAAACAAGATAGTCAGCTTAGCCTCGTGCAACGCTCTGCGTTGGTCGTAGAACAAGTCAACCATCATTTCATCAACTGTGTAGTCTTTGCATGTTTTGTATTGTGGAAATGCTTTTGTCCACACCTTCTTAAGTTGTGGGCGTGGAATAGGAACAGTGTCCAAATGATTGTAGGTGACCAGCGAAGCGTACGACACGCACGTGGAACGTCCCTCTGCCAAGCAGTCGTCTTTCTTAATAAATGGATGGCACGTGCAACTCATTTTGGGGATGTACAAACAGACGTGCAAACAGATGAAATGACGTGCAAACTAACAGAAATAATTCCAGGGTATCCAGCTGGGTATCTATTTTATTTCAAAGTACTGGTTATCTTTTTCATGGATTTTCCAAATATGACCTGGTATGACCGGGGATATATCATATATCGGAAATATCCTTAGTTACATGTTCCTACACCTACACCTAGAGCCCTACAGCCCTACACCTACAGGTTCCTACTGCTGTACAAAAATTTACAAATTTACATTAACATAATCAGGTATATATAAAACTTTCTGAGCTAATTATAGTTAAATTTACACACGTGCAGCAATTAACGTTTCTGGACAGCTTTGAGCTGGGTTACATTGACTTTGAACATACCACTCTTTGGTTCCATATCAGCATTACACTGTACAACCCAACATTTACCTCTGTTTATTTCTTCATCCTGATCAAATCCACTAAGTTTAACATACCATCTTGTTCGTTTGTTCTTTTTGACGACATAACGCACCACATTTTTAGATTTGTAATTTTCCAACACAGAGTTCGTATCAAAGAGTACAGGATTCGAGGACGCTGTGGACGTGGACGCTGTGGACGCTGTGGACGTGGACGCTGTGGACACCACCGTACTATGAACGACGGTTACTAGAGAGAAAAAAAAACATTTAGAGGGGCAAAGTACAATTGCACGGTAAAAAAAATTCTTTACCATTTTCATGGGACGTTGAGGACGTACATGGGGCTGTGCGTTGGTAGTGTGGTGTGCGGCGGTGGGGGGCGTGGGTGGGTGTGTGAGGGTGTGTGGGACGGTAAGGGGTGTGAGGGACGGTGAGGGACGGTGAGGGACAATTGCACGGGGAAACTTACCATTTTCCGACATGTCGGTGGGTGCAGCCGTGGGCGCAGGAATGGCAGCCGTGGGCGTGGACGTGGACGTGGACGTGGGCGTGGGCATGGACGTGGGCATGGACGGTGGCGTGGGCATCGTTTCCCATCGTTTGGACGACCCATTGTAAAAACATTGTGTGAGTTTGTCCCGTCTCATTCTCGATACAATTGCTTCTTTGCCCAACGCAATCAACGAAGACGCAGACACAGTACAAAAACGATCGTTGGGGTCCCAGGTATCGTGGAGAACGTGCAACCTTTCACCCACGTTTGTTGGGTACGCTGACAACTGGTACTCAGGAATCTTGGCAACCCACAATAATTCTGAGGAGGGGGATTGTCCAAGAATATTACCGTACCAAACAATTTTTCCATTTGACCCACGTGTTTTAAAAGCTGCGATTGGTGCAGTTTCTCCAGGGTTGAGGCGTACCATTGTACCTACAGCTAAAAACGCAGCATCGTATTCAATGGTGTCGCCCTGGGCGGACCCAGTAAGGTAATCGTATTCGTCAACCGACATGGTCAGGGTCAGTCAGAGTTCACAGGGTGCTGTCTTGAAAAATCAAGCAAATCGTTTGTATGGTATTTCAATAAATCTATATATCTAATTTTCAATATTTGCACTGTAATTTACCCAGTGTTTATTGAAATTTAACTAAAAATTATGAACAAAAACTATGGGATTTCAATTACCAAAAAAGCCTTTGGTAAATCATAACCTGACCAGTGACACGCCCATGGAGACGATGGAGCCAACGGAGTCCACGGGCACGTCTGCGTCCCACACGTCTGCGTCCCACACGTCTGCGTCCCACACGTCTGCGTCCCACACGTCCACGCACTCCAACCATACAAACCATACGTCCCCCAACATGTATGCCCCCGCCAAAAAGTTTAAAGTGGGAGACAATTGTCCCGGACCCATGGAGACGACGTCCACGGAGTCCACGGGCACGTCTGCGTCCCACACGTCTGCGTCCCACACGTCTGCGTCCCACACGTCTGCGTCCCACACGTCCACGCACACGACCCAAAACAAGTACGCCACCAAAACAGGTCCCAAACGTGAAACAGGGGGACCCAATTGTCCACATTATTTCAATTTGCATGTGCACCGGGACGCTGCTAGCCATTATCACATGCGGTACATGGTAGACGAATTAAAAAAAATTGTGGATTGTGAGGTCTCTGGTGGGAGCAGGGTTTCTGACCATGTCCTTGCGCACCGTCGAGATGATCATCAAAATATTCTGTTCGAAATTGTTTACCGTGGATACATCATTTTTGAAGTGTCACAGTTGTCCAACATCATGTTAACTGACCTCCCTACTATTTATCCGGACTTAAGTCGATTCAGCAACCAATTCGTGGTATTGCCACGGGAGTACGATGTGTCAAAGACCAAAAAATATTGCATGGAAACACAAACCGTGGGAAGATTTTTTGTTGACGAAATGGGAATCATGACTGATGTTGACGACATGGGATTAGACCATCCCATATTTGTTTACCATTTAGGGTCAACGTTTACCGATGGCTGTGCAAATTCTATAAAATCAATGGTGGACTACGATTACGAAGACGAAATCCATGACCATGTACTTGCAAAGAGTGGGGAAGATGCTCATCAAAAAAATCTGTCTAATATTATTCAAAATGGATACATCATTTTTGAAGTGTCACAATTGTCGCAGATTATCTTGACTATCCGTGACTATCACCCGGACATAAGCCGGTGGAGTAACCATTTCATGGTATTGCCAAAGGAACCGCATTCGCTGTATTAATTATGTACAAAAAGGTATGTTTTACCCGTACCCGTGTACAGGTACAAAAAAAATCCGTTGTACTTGTATCACTCAGTTGTACTCGTAGGTGTAGGACTCGTAGGCGTAGGCGTAGGATACGGCTGCTTGGGTATAATCATGTAGTGGTTCTTCCAACATTGACGATTTGCCAATGGACCCTTTCCATTGGTATCACTCATATCAAATATGATGTACCCGTGCAACATTGTTCGGTATACATTTTTCCGGTGCACTTCGACGGTTTTGACATGCTTGACATGCTTGACAAGCACGTGCGCGTACGTCTCGTCTTCGTAGTCGTAGTCGATGATCGATTTCAGGCGGTTGGCATCCATGTAGTGCACGTTCAAGTGATACACGTAGTCGCCCAGACCCGGTTTGTCCGGGGGATTGTCCGGGGGATTGTCCGGGGGATTGTCCGGGGGATCCATGTGTTTAGTTTGACTCTTGTTTTCTTGCGTGCCAGTTACGTACGACCCCTGCTGATCCCCTTGGTCGTGGTCGTGGTCGTGGACGTGGTCGTGGACGTGGTCGTGGACGTGGACGTGGTCGTGGTCGTGGTCGTGGTTGTGGTCTCGAATACAATTGCTTCCGGGTTGAGTTTGGTTGCCTTCGCCTTGGTTGCCTTTGTTGATTTGGTCTGCCATTTGTGCGTGAGGCAGGGCGTGGGTGTGGTCCTGGTCGTGGTCTTGGTCGTGGTCGTGGTCTTGGTCGTGGTCGTGGTCGTGGTCTTGGTCGTGGTCTCGAGTACAATTGCTTCCGGGTTGAGTTTGGTTCACTCCGCCTTCGCCTTCGCCTTGGTTGCCTTTGTTGTGTTGGTCTGCAATTTGTGC
>Ga0206677_10003311_pt1 | contig 13638 bp, 9 predicted proteins | sample M130m12015metaG_FD_155475 | JGI IMG/M metagenome (GOLD analysis project Ga0206677, IMG submission 155475) | Ammonia-oxidizing marine archaeal communities from Monterey Bay, California, United States - M1 30m 12015 | ecosystem: Environmental > Aquatic > Marine > Intertidal zone | place: USA... | reverse complement strand
ATCAGTTGCGAGGGTATTCACATCAGCGTGTATGAGACTTTGTTTGCTTGATAGCCCACCGACGTCAGTTTTGGTCGCGAGGGCACTCACACCATCCGTCACCCGCGTGACATCAGCACCGATGGCTTCCACGGTCCCTTGTACACCATTCACCATCGCTACCGTAGGTAGCGCACTGACTGTAACTCTGATAGTGTTCACATCAGTTGCGAGGGTATGCACATCAGAGTGTATGAGACTTTGTTTGAATGATAGATCTCGTGATAGCCCACCGACGTCAGTTTTGGTCGCGAGGGCACTCACACCATCCGTCAGGCCTTGTAGCATAGACTCAATTTTAGTTGCAAAGGCATTAGCCTCTAAGCTTGTCTTTACTTGCTGCAGATCATCCTGCATGGAATTCACTTTGCTGATGCAAATACTCAATTGGTTAGCCAATTGAGTATTAACGTTAGCCTCACTATCGAGTTTGCTTGATAGCTCACCGACGTCAGTTGCGAGGGCTTTCACATCAGTGTGTAGATCAGTGTGTATGAGAGCTTGTTTGCTTGATAGCTCACCGACGTCAGTTGCGAGGGCTTTCACATCAGTGTGTATGAGACCTTGTTTGAATGCCAAAGCACTGACTGCACATCTGAGGGTGTGATCAGGCCCAAACGTCAGCATCACAGATGTGCCCGCATCAGAAAGTTTGGCGACGGCGGCGGCGTCGGCTCCTGCAGTGCGAAGAGCTTGTAGGCCCAGTACTCTTTGTCGATGTCCACCTCGTTCAGCAGCCGCAACACGGCCGGCTCGGGCACGGCGTGCTGCTCGGACTCGCCCGTGATGACGCGGTGCATGTCCTTGGCGACGGGCAGCAGGCGCTTCATCAGCTCCGGCTGCGCGCGCACGCGGTAGATCGCCGTGCCCTCGGGCGCCCACGAGACGAAGTCGCACCAGGCGCGACCGAGGACTTCGAGCAGCACCAAGCACTGCAGCAGGTATGTCTGTGGGATATCGGCGTGCACGCGCCGGCGCTTTCCGCCCGCCCCGCGAAAGTAGTAAGGGCACTTTACTTCGATGATGCCGCTGGCGCCCACGAGTCCGTCCGGCGAGCCCATCAGCCACGGGTGGTCCGGATGGGTGTGCGCGCCGGTCGCGGTCACCACCAGTCCCGTGCGCCGCGCGTACTCTGCGATCGCCACCGGCTCTTGCTGCACCCCCCACTCGGTGGCCTCGTTGCCGGCGAACGCGCTGGTGCCCCGCGCCCGCTCGACCGCCTCGCACTGCGACGTGTACGGGCAGCAGCCGAGGAGCGCCCCGAAGTTCGATGCGGTCACCTTGTCACGGCGCTGCGCGAACCACGCCGCCGAGCGCTGAGGCGCGTTAGTTTCTGACATGTGTGTTCGGGATAGCCCGGTTAATGCCGTTGTGCCGAAACGAAAGGTCCGGGAAGAAGCCGCATCTTCTCGCGCACGCCGCCGCTCGCGCCGAGGTGTTGTCGGTTCCAACGGTTCCGGGGAAACTTCCCCGGAAACTTCCTCCAAGATTGTCGGCGGAAGAGGTGCAGAACGTGCAGCGCAGCACCGCCGACACACGGCATCTGCAGACCCACCGCAACTACCACAGTTAAGATGACGACCACGCACACCTACAAGCCATGGACCGGGGTGGACTTCAGCACGGTCCGCTTCGAGGCGACGCAAAAAAATGGCAAGTGGCGGACCGAGATCCCGAAACCGACGCTGCGCTTCATCACGCCGGCCATGCGGACCAACTGGCCGAAGCTGGGCAAGGACGCCGACATCGGCACCCACTACGGCCCGCCGCCGGAGGAGCGCCACAAGGCCAAGTTTCAGGTGGACCTCACCGACCTCGCGATCTTCGACGGCAGCAACACGCACGAGTTCAAGGCATTCGAGCAGAAGTTGCAGCAGGCCGACGACGCGCTGCTCGACTTCATGCACGCGCGACAGGGGGTGCTGCTGCAGCGCACCGGCCTCAGCAAGGAGAACCTGGCGATGCTGCAGAACCGGTCGGTCAAGCCCAAGTTTGACGAGGAGGGCAACCCGACGCACCGCTCCTTCGTGCTGCGGACCAACCTCATGCAGTACAACAGCGCCGGCGCGCTGGCCGAGACGCCGATGCCCATCTGCGACAGCAATGGGCAGGTGATCAACGCCGAAGTCCACCCGGGCGACGCCGTGAGCGTGCTGGCCTACTTGCGCGGCGCCTACGTGCAGGCCGGCAAGTTCGGCCTGCAGTGGTCGTTCGAGGCCGTTTCGATCATCGCAAAGGCGCCGGCGCCGCCGCCGGCGAAGGAGTTCTCGGCGTTCCAGCAGATGCCGGCCTACCCGTTCGCGCAAGGGCTAATTTCTGAGGGTGTGCCGATGGATGACGACAGCAAGCAGTTCAACTGATGAGAAGACGACGAAGTCGGAGCCGCCGGCCACGGAGACGAAGACCACGGCTGCGGCGGACGCCCGCTACGGCCGGCACCAGACCATGCCGGTGCTCCTGTCGGACACCTACGCCACCGTCGCGCTGCCGGAACTGCGCGAGTTTGACCTGACGCAGATCGCCGACGACGCGACGGTGGTGGCGGTTGGGAAACGGCGCACGGGCAAATCTTGGGTGTTCCGCAATATCATGCATGCGAAGCAAGACCGCTTCACAGCCGGCGTGGTGTTTAGTCAGACCGACGAATTGAACAAGTTTTGGAGGACATATGTGCCTGCAAAATTCATTTACAAAAAGTTCAGTCCTGCGATTTTAAATCTCATCTTTGAACGGCAAAAGAAGATCCTGAACAGCGACCGGCTCACCGAGGCCGAGAAGGAAAAGTACGCACCCTTCTTCATTCTGCTCGACGACGTGATCAGCGACGATCAGATCCGCTACGACCCCACCATAATGGAGCTGTTTGTGGCAGGACGGCACTACAAGCTCTTCGTGCTCATCACGACGCAGTACGCGCGCTCGATCACGCCGGTGCTGCGCGGCAACACTGACTACTGTTTCATCATGCGGACGATCCAGAAGCGGCAGTTAGACTCGTTGTGGGAAGACTACGCTGGCTTCCTAACCAAAGACGCTTGGCACCAACTCGTCGAGGCAAACACGTACGACAACGAGGTCCTCGTGATCGACACTTGCTCTGACGTCAACACCCAATACCTGGACATGCTCTATTGGTTCAAGGCCATTGACCCTGGCCCCTTTTTGGTCGGCTCGCCGGAGTACTGGGCGGCCGCGCAGTCCTCCTCAAACGAGGCCGTGCCGCCGATGCCCGGCAACGACGCGGCGTCGAGCCTGCTCACGGTTGCCGATTGCGCGCCCGCTCACTGGCGCGGAGCGATGTCAAGTTTTTCTCAATAACACGTGACACGGCCTGAAGACAATGGCCTTGCAGTCCATGGGCGACGTGATTCAGACGTCGGTGCTGCACGCGACGCTCGGACTCGTAACGGGCTCGCTGATCGAGGCCGCGATGCCGCCGTTCACCGACGCCGAGTCGCATAGTACTGGCGCGCTGACGCTGTTAGTGCAGATCGCCGCAAACGGTATGGCGTTGTACGCCTTGGCCCGAGTGTTGAGAGAGGACGACGGAACGTTCGGGATACCACTAAGCTTTTCGCTCTTCCAGGGGCAGCCCGAGCTGATGCTGCGACTTGCGCTTTTAGGCGGAGCAATAAAGCATCTGGCTCGTGCAGACGGACCACAAACGGCGGCACAGGCTTAAGCTCCGTCACCTCCCAGCCGGCGCTGCGGGCCATGCGCGCGTAGGTCTCGTCGAGGGTTCGGAGTTTTGCCTTAGATTTGATCATCGGGAAGAACATGCCAAACTGCCGGCACCCCAGCTTGTCGAAGAGTCTCTGGAAGGTGTAGTTGTAGTTGAGAAAGTTCTTGCGCGACCGGTCGCGGGTCGCTTCGAACGGCCGTTGCAGATCTTCGAAGAGCGCATCCAGCTGCTGCAGGATCAGCGGGCCGGGGCACGGCGGCTGCACGCCGGTGACTCGGTGAAGGATCTGCAGCCACCGTTCGATATGCCGTTGCAGTTTCAAAGATCTGAGTACCTCTCGCACAGCCTCTTTACCGATGCAGTCGTAGCTGCCGTCGAGGAGCCGGCTGCCGATCTGTAGCATCTCGTCATCAGCAATAGGGCTCTCGAGCAGGAGGAATTGCGAAATCCGCTCGTGCCAATGGTGGAGCCGCCTGTAGTTGCTTGATTTGGTCGGTGTTCTATTTCCGTACATGGTCTCAAAGAAGACCACGCCCTCTTGCACGCAGCCGCAAGCGTCGCACACGCGCGCGCCAGGGTAGCCATCAGCGGGGCCGAGGAAGCTGAAATCAGAGCCTGCACAGTCGCCATTGATGCACTGTCTGCCGTGCTGAGCAACGACAGTGTCGCGACGAGCGAGCAGATGCTCCAGATCAGCAAATGCAAGATCCAGCGCGGCCTGTGCATCTGTCGCATCCCGTGTGTTGGCATCGCTTGGCATATTTTTCTGGCCGCAAATGAAAAACGAAATGTCCAGGAAGGTCACGTTGCAGGTCTTCGGAACGAACGCGCCGGCCGAGACGAGGCAGCCGGCCGAGTACATTTTTGACGTGCAGAGCGTGGAGATGGTGCTGGACATCGGCTCCGTCGGATGGTTTGCGGCCATCCTCAAGAACACTGAGGGCACGCACTACCTGGCGCCCACGTGGCTGCAAAATCTAACTGGATTACCAGAACCAGACCCACTGGCGAAGCTGCGGGAGGGCGACATCATCCGGGTGGGCAGCGCGCGCGACAGCAGATGGACGCCGGACGTGCGGGTGCTAGAGAAGCTGCGTGTGCGCAAGTTCCGCAACGACACTGGTGAGAAGATCAGCATCGGGCAGGATCTGGGCGCAATACGTATCGTCGACAAGGGCGCGACGCACGAGCACCCCGAAGAGATCACGGTCTTGCGCATCGACACCGCGCTCGACGTGACGAGCGTGACGCGGCCCTACATGAAGCAGACCAGCGGCGTTGGCGACGAGATCGCGCTGGACAAGCGCGATCGCGTCCGTGCGTACGGCCGCAACCGCAACCGGCCGCACGTGTACCCGCTGTACCGAGTGGCGCACCGGCCCGAGCCGACGCGCAGCTGGATCTCGATCGAGCTGGGCCCAGACGTGCGCTCAGTCGACGCCGTGCGCCTGAAGGCGTACGCGGTCGAGCAGCCGGTCGCGCCGTCGCACTTGCGCGACGAGCCCTTTGCCCGGCACGAGCTGCAGGACCCCTCGTGCATCGTGCTCAGCGTGAAGGGCGCCACGGGCCCGGTGCGCAACGACGAGCCGCACGTGAACGGCGCGTTTGCGGTGCTGCACGCGGGCACGCATGCGGTGGACGGCGCGCGCCGCCACTACGAGCGCGTGGACCACGGCGCGATCGCGAGCATGGAGTTGAGCGCGGCCGTCGGCATCGGTGGCCGCCTGTTCTTGGGGCTTAAGGACCTGGCTGGCCAGGCGGTGCACGGCGCGGTCGTGCAGCTATGGCTCGAGGTGGACACCACGCATACCTAGTAAACTTTCTGAAATGGAGTCTAGATAGTCGCTGCAACCATGATGGCGCCGTACTCGGCGTCGAACAACGCCAACGCCGCGGGCATGGCTTCGGCGCACGCGCCGCCCGTCTCGCACACGCCGGACGGCGCGGCGCAGGCGTTGGAAGCGCAGACGAAGGCGTACCAGAACCGCTATGCCGCACCGATCGGAGGCGACGCCTACGCCAACGTCGCAAACGACTCTCAGAGGCTCGCCCTCGCCACTAACGGCATGCCAAGCCACTACAATGTGGAACCGGCGCCGGCAACGAAGTACACGCAGGATAGCGCCGCCAAGGAGCACTTCCGCGACAAGGAGACGATCATCGCTGGCATCAATGCAGCGAAAGCGGGGGGTGGGAACGACAATGTGCAGCGTGTCGTGCAGGTGGGCGAGGCGGAGGTCGAACTGATGCGCGAGGCGCGCCGGACGGCCGAATTGGCCAACTTCGACCGCTACGTCTATTCGCTGGTAGACCCGCGACAGCCGGGCTCGCTGAAGTGGCTGAATGAGGTCTACCCAGAGTTTGTTGCTAGACGCATTGAGCAAGTCCAGACCGATTACGAGTTTTCGTTGCGCAATCAGCTGATCGACCAGTGGGGCATCAACGACTTTTCAGATCTAAAATTCAAGTACATGGTGGATCAGGGCATCATCGACGGACCAAAGCTGAAGAACAAGGATGCCACGGTGTCGAATTACACGCCGGGCTACTTGGCGCCGTGGAAGTTTGCTCACTGGCTCAACACGGAAGCCGAGCAGGGGGGCCTCAAACTGCCGTTTTCCAGCGCGCAGTACGGCAAGAAGCCCGCCAATCCTGGCGACTGGTCGTTTTCGAACGATAACGCGCCGCTCGGAGGAAGCCGCGATTCGTTCGAGTATGCCCAGGCACTCTTTCGTAACCCAGGCTACACCAGCCCGAGTCCGGCGGTACTGGCGACTCTGGACGGCTCAGGATCCGGCTCAAACTGAGGCGACGCGGCCGAGCCACCCGCGGCCCTTTTTTTCCAAAGTGCGCATTGAACTGGCATGGCCGACCCGACGACGCTGCCGTTCACCGAGAAGCTGGCGATCCTGGGGCTCGCGCAGCCGTCGTCGCGCGCGTTCGTGGCTGCGACACTCGCTGGCACGCTCTCGTACGTCACAAAGACGCCAGAGTGCTTCTACGAGGAGGACGGCTCGATCAAGCCGTTCCGGCCGCTCTCGGCCGAGCTCAACGCGACCGACTTTCACTTTTGTTTGCTGCCGCTGGGCGCGGCAGCCGTAGCGTTTTTGTTTACGTGATTACTATCTTTTTCTCAGCGTACGTTTTACTAGAATGCCAGCACCACCAGCACCACTGCTAGCGTACGAGCCGTTCGGCCAGCAGAAGTTGTATAAACACAGCAAACAATACAAACAGCAAATCCACAAGTGCCGAGAAGACCCGCTCAAGTGGCCGGATCATGTGCCGTCGTTCGAGCTGTGGGCGACGGCGACAAAATACGAGCAAGGTGCGGCAGACGGCGGCGAGGCGTTCCACAAGATGATGCGGCTTTTGCTGGTGGATAGCAACAACAGTAAAGTGAACGTCGTCGCGGCCAAAAGGCACGTTAAACAACACAAACGCGCCGGCAACGAATGGCATGCACACGACGCACAAGACGTACACAGCGTAGATTGTGGCAATGCGCTGCACACCCCGAAGACACAGGGCAAGCTAAGCACGACCGCAGGGGGCTTTGCAAACGGCGCAAACAGTAGCAAAGACACCGGCTTTTTTATAGAAGAGAAGGGCGGTCACCAGAAGGCTAATAAGTACGAGTCAGGAGCGAGCATCCGGCCTCTCAGCAAGCTTGCATGGGCCAAGTTCTGCATGGGTCTTGAGGACCCCAAGCACGGCGCCAACGACAATGCGACAAAGGGTCTGCACGGCTCGCACACCTCGTTTGCCAGCACGCACAGCTCTGCTACAAAGCAGTCGTGCAACGAGGTCCAGGGGGAGTGCCTGTCGCTCGGCAATCAGCTCGCAGCCATCTTTGGGCTCTACTACTACCCAGACTGCGATAAACCCGAGTACAACTGGGTGGTCAAGCAGAGGCTCGGCCAGAACGACTACTACATTCGCATGCGCGCGTGGAATCCTCAGTACACGCTGTGCGAGGCGGACGGCCGTCTGCTCGTTCGGGAGCCGCTCAATCTGTCGGCGCTAAACGGTGAGGCTCGAAACGAGCGGCCACCGGCCTGGCGTCAATTAAACAACGCCCAACGGTACGTCGGCTCGCACAAAGCAGGGGACAAGATGAAGCCCGGCTTCTGGATGCCCGGAATTTCTTTGTATGACAGTCACCCGTTGCAGCCCAGCCACGTGATTTGCCAAAGCCACAAGAAGCCGGGAGCGGTACTGAGTACGGCAATGGCCCCTTGGTTTGGCGAGACGACGGAAGCTCGCCAGAATGCCGTGCGTCGTGCCTCGAGCAGAGCCGACCCGCTTGGGGATTTGGCTGCGAACTTGCGCAGCTTGGTGGGCGACCTTGTGATGGAAAAAACAAAAGGCGAAGATGGCATCTGCTTAGGCTTTGTGGCGCCGAAAGCACACTGGCTGTACCCGCATTGGCCGCGAGAGCCGCGACGCGATACATTGTCGGTCTGCGACAAGCCTGGCAACGCGCTGCTTACTGGCGCAGACGCGTTCCAGCCGTGCCCGCGGTGGCACAGCAGGTACCAGCGCACAAATGACGACGGTTGCATGGTGCCAGCCACCGCTGAGGAGCTGCTCAAAATCAAGCAACACGGCATGTACTACGTGACCGACCTGTATGAAAACGAAACAAAGCGACTCAACCAGATATGCTACGCGCTCGGCGACGATGCGCTGCCTTTCAACGACAAAGCCGCCAAGGCAGTGCAAGCGATGCTGAACCAATTAAAAAATGCCAAAAACATGGAAGAGCTGACGCCAGTGGAAGAGCTAAAGCAGACAGCGAATTTCAGTGTAGACAGGTTGCGTGCCATTGCCAGACAAGCTGGGGTGAGCATTTTTGGGCGAGAAAACCCCCAAAACCCAAACGGGCCACCGTTGATGTGGATGAAAGTTGCACTTGAAGCTCTGCTTAGAAAGCACTTCAAGCTGCCACCAAAGCAGCGCGGCAAGAAGAAGATGTCGGAAGACGCCAAGCAGCCGGCAGCCGCCAAGCAGCCGGCAGCCGCCAAGCAGCCGGCAGCCAGCACGCAGCCGGCCAGGCAAGCCAGGCAGCCGGCAGCCAGCACGCAGCCGGCCAGGCAAGGCAGGCAGCCGGCTAGGCAAGCCAGGCAGCCGGCCAGGCAAGCCACGCAGCCGGCCAGGCAAGCCAGGCAGCCGGCCAGGCAAGCCAGGCAGCCGGCCAAGGAGACACCGCCGAAGCCAGAGGTGCGGAGAAGCAGCCGGTTTAACAGTGCAGCCGCTGCTACACATGTCGAGGAAGGCACGAGCAGTGACGACAGTGCGACAGCCGACTCGGGCGGTGAGGAGGAGGCCGACCCGCCCAGTAAGGAGGAGGAGGAGGCCGACCCTGAGGAGGAGGAGGAGGCCGACCCGCCCAATGAGGAGGAGGAGGCCGAGGAAGACCCCGAGGATTCTGACGCAAAGGACGAAGAGGACCCAGAGAATCGCGAGGCCCAGGAGCACGAGTTGCCAACTGAAGACGACAATCTTCGGCCAGACGAGTTTGAGTACGACGACTACAATCAGGAGGTCATCGTGGTGCTCGAGAACGAGACGCTCAACGACATGGAAACCGGCAACGAAAACGAAACGCCCGAAATCGTAAAGAGGGATGAGCAGTTTCGCTTCAATCTGCAGTCCGAGCAGCCTTGGGCGCACAACTTGCTGTACCTAACGCCGCGCATGCAAATCATTGCTAAAAACTTGAGCAGTGCCGACGGGCTAAAAAGCTACAAGCAGAAATACGGTTCGACGGCAAACCTTTACGTCGGCGGCAACAAAATCGCTTCAGATCTGCTTGATCCGACCGCTAAGGTGATGACGCAGTACGGTTTTGCACACCTGCGCCTGCTGCGTAGCAAGCTGTTTTGCTCCGACGCGAAGCACAAGGAGCAGATGATTCGCATCTTGCGCATCTACGCCGACACGGGCATGTTTGGCCGGAAGGGTTCTAACTTGTACCTGACAGCAGACCGGAAGCGCGACGGCTTTTGCTACGGCGTGGCGCTCGACGCAAACGGTAAGGGAAAGGCGCCGGGCCTGGAATGTCTGAGCGCAAAGCACAAAGGCGGCCGCAATCAGCAACAACGGGTGGTGCTATGGAAGCCCGTCTTTGCGACGCCTCCGTCTGACGACCTGTGCAAGCGCATTCGCGAGGGCAAAGTGACGCCGCAAACAAAGGTTTTTGCGGATTGGTTCAACGACGGGCGGCACCGCGCGGCGGACAGCATGACCGTGCAGGAGTGGCTGTCCACACCATGGCACTACAACTCGTTGCCACTGGAGAAGCACGCCGTTATGTTCACTGACGGGGAGTGCTACTCGGAGGGCTGCCGCCGCTGTGGCCGCCCGTTCTTCGAGTACAAGCAGCGGTATGCCTGGACGCGACTAAGCGTGGACCGCACGGCCGGCTTAACGCAGCGCCTGTGGCGGCCGGACGCCGAATTCGATCGCGTCGACTGCGCTCCGCGGCCGTTTGACGACCCATGCTTTTGGAAAGCGCCATTGCCGGACGACAAGGTCGTCCGCAGCAGCACAGAGCCGTTGCATCTGGCCCCCGATGCGCCGAAGCACGTAGGCACGAACGGCGCGCAAAAGCAAATGAACTGGTTGTTGTGCGCGTTCCAGTATGGCCCATGCGCGACGGTTTCGCCGCTAACGAAGGAGTGGGCCGCAAGAAAGGCAAAGGGCAAGGCCGAGGAGGAGGTGGCGAGGGCGGGATCGCACGATAAGCAGCCGCTGTTTCGCCAATACGGCAATCACTGCTACAGCGCAGATCGAGCGAAAGAGTGGTCCAAGGGGGGCCAGTACCCCATCGGCGTGGCGTGCCGCGCGGCCGGCGCCAACGCGCGCGTTCAGGCCGGCCAGCAAGGGTACCGGCTGACGCGATGCGCAAAGTACGGCAACCTGTGTGTGGACTGTGCGGCGACGCTTTACGCCGCGCGCAAGCTCGACCGCAGCTACGCTGGCAGCAAGTATGCCGTTAAGAAAGTCGTAAGAGCAAAGGACAGGCGAAAGAACGGGCGCGGCGCAGCTGAGGTGCTAAACGACTGGCAGACGCGTTTGAGGGCGGTGTACAAGGCGGCAGGCGAGGTAGAGGGCGTGCGCCAGCTGTCGGCCGGCGACATGACCCGGCTCAATGAGCTGTACAAGATTCCTTTGACTGATACGAATAAGACATACGAGGCAGCCGCAGAACAGAGAATGCGCGAGCAAACCAAGCATTATGCCAGCGCGATGGTGGCGTTGGAGAAGCAGCGGCAAGCTGGACCGCTGATGGCACACCTCGACTTCAACGCGGGCGAGCCGCAGTACCGCACAATGTATAAGGAGCCACCAGAGTTTCACATACAGAAGCATTTCCCGTGGCGCGGCATGGACAAAAACCACAGCGTGCCCAAGGACCACGACACCATCAAGGAGGCGCTGCGGCTGCTCGACCGGATGCTCGCAAAGACGGTAGTTGACGTTGCAAAGCCGAAAGGCCGGCGCACCAGCCTCGCGCCGAGCACGTTCTGGACCGGCGCCGAGCAGTCCGAGGCGCGCGAGCAGGCCGCGCAAAACGTGGCGCTGCAGCACATGCTCGCAGAGCTGCACCGGCGCTACGTGCACATCGAGACGCACAGCGAGGCGCCGGTCGAGCGCTTTGACGTCAACTGGCGCAAGGAGCTGCGTAACGAAACAGTCGAGGATCCCAAAGGAGTCCCGTGGAAGAACTGCCTGGTGGTGTGCATGCCGCAACCGGAGGGCCCGAAGGAGACGCAAGGCAAGAAGCGGGAGTATACGACCGAGCGTGTGTACCACCACAGTTATATGTGTACACCGGCAGAGGGCGAGAGGGCAACGATGTGGCGGGGCGACCAGTTTGTGATTGACCATCGCGGGCCTCCCGTGCAGTGGCGCGAACGGCGGCAGTCGCGGCTGTTCATTACGTACAGCCTCCACCGGGCCATCACCGGTGAGGACGAGGGCCGGTTCGTCCTCGCGCGCATGGCGGCCGCCTGCGACTATCTATTTGGCAACGAGACAGAGCTGGCCAAAATACTGGTGTTCGGACACAAGGTCGTCGGCCCGTTGAAGCAGGGCCGCCAGGGACAGCAGAGGGCTAAAGACACGGAGCCGGTGAAAGAAACGGACGCGATTAGCCGAGGCAAGATGGCGGTTATCAATGGGTTTCGCAAGAAGGACCAAGGCACCTTTTATGGTGAAGGCGTCGAAACAAGCTACATATACGACACGTACGAGACGCACGTGGAGTCGGTAACCGTGGATGGCGGGGTAGAGATAGGGCCACAGCGCCACCTGCCGCACTTTCATGTGTTGCTGACTGTGAACCACTACTCGCTGCTTGCGCTGGACTATTACAAGATGTCCGGCATCTTTGAGCAATTGTTCAAGGGCACACATGACACGCAAAAGGACCGGTTCATGCTCTACGACAGCAACGGCGCCAACTTCATGACCGATAATGAGAACGCATATGTTGATGTCCGTTTGTACCCGCAAGACAATTGGAATACCGTGATCGCAAACTACGTCAGGAAGAGTGCCGTGCCTAACGTGTTAACAGCGTTGCAACAGACGCACGGCGCGCAGGAGTGATACTTTCGCACGCCAGAAAAAAAACGATGCGATACGACGATGAGCAGAGGCAAAGTGCGGCCGTGGCCCTGGGCGCGGAGACTGTGACGCTCGCGGCGTGCTTAGGGGTAGTCTTGTGGGCTGTGGCAGCGTTCGTTTGGATGATCAGTGGCGATTAGTGGCAAAAAATCTAACTAGGGTGCTAAAAGCAATGCCGTGGGGCTGGGCACCGCGGCAAGAGACGCGCGCACAGTCGCACGCCGAGCCCAGTTCGACCACGCCGTGGAAGGAGCAAGAGGCGCAGGTGCTGAAACGCTTGCTTGTGAGCGACGAAGGCCGTTTCAAAACCGGTGACATCCTTGGTAGCGAGGCAAAATTAGTCTATCTGCAAAAGCAAGTGCAAGCCGGAGTGCGCGAGGAGGCGGAGGCGGATCTGGTGCACGGCTTTCGCGCCTGGTTGCAGGGCACGCACGCTGAGAACAAGCCGGGACGCACCGATAAGTACGAAAACAAACCAGACGGTCGGCCGCACCGCCGCAAGATGGACGGCGCGCGGTACGATACCGAGGACACGGACTGGCAATCCACACCGTGGGGCGACGCGCAGCTGACGCACCTGCCGGGAGTGCGCGAGTGGCTGCGCGAGGAGGCGATCGCGGCCGACAAGGCCGATCTGGAGATGCAGCTGCTGGCAGAGTACGGGCCGCATGATGTGGAGAGCGCTTGGCGGTATTACAAGCACTGGGTGCTCAAGCGGCCCATCTCGTACCCGCACGCGCACGCACAGTCCAGTTCGGAGCCCGAAGCTTGGCACGGCCCAGGCATGGCAAGCGACGCGCACCCAAGGGGCTTTGCGCCGCGTCGTTCCACGCATTTTGATGCGCTGCCGCCGCCGAGCAAGCCGAAATACGACCGAGGCGAAGGCGAACTCTGGGGAGGCGAACTCTTTGCAGGGTTCACTGACGACTCCCCTGCCGCCGCCCCGAGTTCGCTAGCGAGAGTCCAAGAACAGCCTAAACCCGAGGCTGCGAGACGCCAAGAAGTGCTGGCGGCACTACAAGCGCTAGCGAGAGTCCAAGAACAGCCTAAACCCGAGGCTGCGAGACGCCAAGAAGTGCTGGCGGCACTACAAGCGCGCATTGATGAGCGTCAAAGAGGCCAACTACGGACGCCGAACAGGGCGCCGAACACGGCGCCGGCGCCGCGTAGGAGCCAGCGTGACATTCACGAGCCAGACAGGTACGGGTGGTCTTGACAAATTATTCTAAACAGCATTTAAAGCCCCCTTCAATGCCTCGAGTGTCGGACGACCCCTTCTT
>Ga0206677_10003308_pt1 | contig 13645 bp, 9 predicted proteins | sample M130m12015metaG_FD_155475 | JGI IMG/M metagenome (GOLD analysis project Ga0206677, IMG submission 155475) | Ammonia-oxidizing marine archaeal communities from Monterey Bay, California, United States - M1 30m 12015 | ecosystem: Environmental > Aquatic > Marine > Intertidal zone | place: USA... | reverse complement strand
AGATCTTCAAGTATTCCCATCAAGAGAAATTACCGATTAAATGGGGTAGCTAGTATGGTTTGGGGCATTATTGCAGCAGTAATCTCGGTCGTTGCTTCCGCTGGCGTGTACTACCAGCAGAAGAAGATGGAAGCCCAGGCGGCCAAGCAAGCACAGGAAGCTAAAGCCGTACAAGTTAGCGGTCACGACAGTAACCGTGGTCTGTATACCGTCTATGGTCAGACGCTTGTCGGCTCTACTATTGTGTGGAAGCAAGTTAGCGATAAAGAGGCTAGGATTACACAAAGCGGCTTTACCACGATCTCTGCCGCTACTGGTTCCGAGCTAACAACTAACAAAGACCACAAAAACAATAGATGGCTGTACCGCGCTGTTACCTTATGTAACGGACCTGTTACCGACATTACCAACGTAACGATTGATGACGAGGGCTACCGATCCCCACGCTTTACTAACAAAACCAATAAACACTTCGCTACTACATACAGTCTCGGCCCTACAGCCGGACAAAACTTTTCGGCACTACGAACCGCTTACTCGTCTGACTTTTACGGATGGGCCAGTGACGCCACGGGTAAAGGCGTCGCCTACGCAATGGAGCGACTCTATCTAGACAAAGACAAACCAGCCTATCAGGGCGAGCCGCAGACAAGGTACAGGATAAAAGGCCGCGCGCTGTATGACCCCAGAAAAGACTCTACATCGTCAGCCTACAACTCTAACTTAGGCACTAGCTCGCATCGAGCTGACACAGCTACAACCTGGGAATACTCAGACAACCCCGTCCTAGCGCTTTTGGATTACATGCGTTCGGGAGAGTATGGCAGAGGCCTAGACCTGTCAGTGATCGATATCGACAGCATCGCTACGTCGGCTGATAAGTGCGACGTCTTGGTCGATATTCCACAGCGGCTGGCTAATGATACGGGCTCAGTAGTCACCTACTATGACCCAGAGACCGGCGAAACCTATATCGTCACCGTCAACGGTGATTACCCGTACTATCGCGCCGATCAACAAACCACAGGGACCAACGCCAACAAGCAACGACGCTTTAGAATTAACATGGCGGTCGATCCTTCCAAGGAGATACTCGACAACATTCAAGAAATCTTGAACGTGTTTAGAGGAAACCTTAGCTACGCAAACGGCACTTACTTTGTGCATATGGCCGACGTTGCTAGTCCAGTACTTACGCTTAATGATGACGACATTATAGGCGGGTTGAAGATAGCCAACGGCGACCGCTCACAGCGGATGAACCGGGCTACAGTTAAGTTTATTAACCAGGCTAAACAATACAAGACGGACCAAGTGAGCTGGCCGAGCTTAGACAGCAACGAAGACGGAGGCCTGTACGCGACCTACCTGGCGCAAGATGAAGACGAGAAGCTGCACCGGACATTTACGATTAAGGGTTGTACCGACTTTTACCAGGCACAAGACACGGCTGAGTTCTTAGTACGCGACAGTCGTTCTAATCTCTCGGTTAGCGGCACATTTGGAAGCCGCTGTTTTGGGCTTATACCTGGTGATGTTGTAGCGCTTGATTACGATAGTTCTGGGTTTAGCGGAAAGTACTTCAGAGTCATACAGACACAGGTCGACCTAGTGTCGATGAATGTAGGGCTACAGCTTAAAGAGTACGACAGCTCCGTCTACACCTGGAACACCAGTCGAGGTAACGAACCACTAGGTTTGTCCTGGCAGGAAGAAGTCGTAAACGCTGATCCGACAAACCTAACAATTGGGACAATTGCGACAAACACTAGAACGAGAGCTGACGGCTCTACTGCTCTGACCTTAACTGTTCCTTTCTCTGATGTGCCGGAAGCCGCGCAATATGTAGAGATAAGCTGGGCCATCAACAACACCAACGACTACAACACGCAGCTTGTTTTTGACACAGAGAGCCAGACGCAAACTGAGGTAGCGATAGAGCGTGACGGTGAGACTTACGCGATACGGGCTCGTTATTTTGCCACGAACAGCTACGGCACTCTAATACCGTCAGCTTACACAGAAACAACACACGCAGTAGCGAGTCTGAGCGGAACTAAGCTTGATGGTATAGAGACCGGCGCAACACAAAACACAGGTGACCTGGCTGACCTCGACACAGTAGACACAGATCAGATAGAAAATGAAGCCGTAAGCATTTTAAAGATCGCCAACACGCTTGAGACAACAAACTTCAGCACCACTAACGGAACAGGCTGGCAAATAAAGACAGACGGCACAGCTACGTTTAATGACGTAAATGTCAGGGGCGAAGTAGTCGCGACACAGCTTAACGTACAAGACGCAACAATATCGGGAAGCCTTAGAGCAAATGAGCTATCAGACGGCATTGTAAAGATAACTAGCGTCTCACAAGAAGTGTGGAACGAGATTGAAAGTCGCGTCGGATCAACGACAGGAAGCACGGGGTTTTTTGAGTCTGCATCAGGAAATCTCACTGGTGGGGACTTAACGCTTACCACAGCATCAACAAAGGCTCACGCGTCAGGCCAAACTGTATATTTTGAGTTTGACGCTGTTTACTTTTGGTCTAGTGCTACAAGCGTCAGCGGTGACGATCTGTTACTAGACGTGAAATTTCAACACAGTACCGACAACGTCACGTACACAACCGCCAACACCACACAAATAACCATTGAGCGTCATAACTACTTTAACGGTTTTATGTATGACATTGATGAGAGCGTGCAGTATCAGCTAACGGGCTTGGCCGCTGGCAATTACTATTTCCGCGTATCACTTGAGCCTGTAGGTGCAACTCCCAACGCCTTCTCTATAGCGTACCTTGGTGTCCCTGTAACCTTTGAAGTCAATGAAATCGGCACAGGTACAGTTGCGACTGGTGGTAACGCTGATTTGTTAGACAACATCGACAGCACAGGCTTCTTACGTCTAGGCAGTAGCGGCTCAACGATAGATAACACGGCATACGGCAATCAGACCTTCACGGGTGACGTAACCGTGACAGGGAGCTTAATTCTGCAAGGGAGCATCGACCAGTACAGCGTCACAGACTTGAACGTAACCGACAAGACGATAACCGTTAACAGTGGAAACACTCAGTCACTTAGCGACGGCGCGGGTCTTATTGTAGATCGCGGCACTGCGGCAGATGCGTCTATTCTGTGGGATGAGACAGACGATCAGTTTGATTTTAGCCACGACGTAACTGCACCAAACTTAACCATAGGCAACTGGAACACAGCCTACACCTACAGCCAAGTCGGACACCTTCCTCTCAGTGGCGGTGCGCTTACTGGCAACTTAACGATACCAGTTAGTAATAAGCTGTATTTTGGAGGAAACAACCACACCTACATAACTGAAGATACTGATGACCGTCTGCGCTTTTTCACGGGCGGCGCGGAGTTTATGCGCTTTACCGAAAGCACCGCGGATACAATAAATTTTTATCAAAAGATAGCTCAGACGCCTCCAGCAAATACCAACGAATCGTGGAAATTAACGGTTTCTGACAACATCGCAAATCAGATATTTACTGCAATGTTGCTTGACTACAATATAAGCGGCTCTGATGCAATAGTAGGAGCAGACCGAGCCCACAAAGGCTTCGTTATTGACGTAGATAGCAGTGCTACAGGCGGTACTACAAGTGACGAACATAGGGTGTATGGTCAACAGATAAACGTCAGGTGTACTGGTGACAGTGATATCATTTACGGACTTCACAATGTTGCAGAAGCACAGCAAACAGCAGGTACAGTAAGCCATTTATACGGCGTTTACAGTGAGGCGAGGGGAGACGTAACCTCTGGAACTCTGAGCAATCAATATGCTGTCTATGGGTACTCAAGTTTAGGTAGCGCCACTGGCTCTATCATAAGTAATGCGTATGGCGGTTTTTTCAAAGTAATATCTTTAGGCGCGCAAGACTCAAACGTCAATAAGATGACTGGTGTTTATGCCGAGGTTGAAGTTGACGCCTCTAGCGCAAGCACTGCCGTCTCAACCGCTATGTGTGTGGAAGCACAGTTCGACAACGATAGTGCTGGCGATGTCACCATAACCAATGGCTATCTGTTTTATGGTAACTATGCGGGAACATTACCAACAACAGCTTGGGGCGTGTACATCGCTGACACTGTTCCGAATAGGTTTAACGGCAGTATTGAGACAGGTCTTGGATCTACAACTACAGCGTCGTATGGGTTTAATGGCGACATAAATACAGGAATGTACTCGCCAGCTAACCACGAGGTCGCCTTTCTTGCGAATGGACAGCAGAAGCTCAAAGTCTCGGGAACAGGCATCGACGTAACTGGCTCTGGTATTTTTACAACTGCGGACAACAGCGCACAAGTCACGCTTATCTCTACAGACACAGATGCCTTGGCGGGGCCACAACTTAATCTTTGGAGAAACTCAGGCACTGGGACAAACGGTGACTTGATTGGTCAAATTACGTTCACAGGTGAAGACACGGTTGGTTCTACAAATACGTTTGCAACTATTTATGGCGTAGCAGACCAAACAAACAACGGCGCTGAAGACGGCTCTATTCACTTCCAAACGCTTATCAATGGCGTTTTAGCAGATAGGTTTGAAATTAATAGTGCTGGGAATTCTGTGTTTACTGGCAATGTTGGTATCAACAATAGCAGTCCAAACGCACCTTTAGAAGTTTCTGGTGCGGCAACGACTAGCACGGACATTGCACACTTTTCAAACAGCAACGGAGTGCAGAAGGCTGTAATTGGTATAGATGGTCAAGGTGATGGTCAAATCACTTTGATAGACGCAGCAAATAATACTGATGTGCTTTTCACAGCTGGTGGCGTTTCCTACATTAACACCGGAGGAAATTTTGGTGTTGGCACTAGCAGTCCACAAGCTCTGACGCACATATACACTGAATCTGGAATCAACACAGCAGACACACTGCTTAAGCTGACAAACGTGGCTAACACTGCGCGTTATGTAGGTTTCCAAGCTCAACGTGATAACGCTTCTGGACAAGGGTTGAATGTCTTAATCACGAAGACAGACGCTTCCGTTGTTAATGCTCTAACAATAGACACTTCTTCCAATGTTGGAATTGGAGATTCTAACCCCGCAGAAAAATTAACAGTTGCAGGAAACATTCTTTTAAACGCCTCAAACGCCCAAATAAACATTAAATCTGGCGTAGGAACAACGAGCGGTGCCGTCAACTGGACGTTTAACACTACAGGAACAGATTACGCATCTATAAAGCTACCATACGCTACAAGAGCCACAACTGGGCTTCACATAGATTCGGGCTACCCAATAACCATTGATTGCAGCACCAGAATTAACTTCGCTGTGTCAGGAAACACACGATTTCGCATCACTAATACAGCTTTTGAAGTAGGCACGACTCCCATAATTGATTTGAATAGGAATCTAACCAACATAGGCACGATTTCGAGTCAGGCTATCTCTAGCGTTGGTAACGCCACTATTTCGAACCCGTCGGCTGGTGCGAGCATAACTCTGAGAAGAACGGATGTTAATACAAGCGGTATATTTCTCGTAGGAAGTAGTTTCAGCTACATAGGAACAACATCGAATAAGCCGTTTCACCTCTATCAAAATAATGCTTCTGCGTTACAAATTGATACCAGCAAAAACGCAACCTTCGCAGGCAATATTTCGAGTGGGGATATCACCAGCACAGGCACTGGAACTTTTGGCACGCAGGTCGCCCTTGCAAAACAAGGAACTGCAACCTCATCAAGCGCGCAATTTAGTTCAGCATCAGTGGTATTTGAAGCAAGCGGATGGGATGTAAACAATGCTTTCGCACGAACTGGTCGCTGGACGATCAAAAATGTACCAACAGCGAGTAATTTCCCAGATTTTGATCTTAATTTTTATGAAGAAGGTAATGGCTTAAAATTTCAATTGCACGGCAGAGGATCGAATACTTATGTAGATCCTTTAGCCGCATCGTTTTATGGCGATGTAAATATCAATGCTTATAGCGCCAGTTCAAGTGATGGTGGTGATGGAAATTTAACTGTAGCAGGCACAGGCGCGTTCTCTGACAAGCTGACTATAAGCAATGGTAATTACGCGAACCATTTAGAGCTTGTTCGTGGTAGCGATACGCTATACCTCACACCAAGTGGCGGTCAGTTACTTACTAACGGTGGACTGTCACCCGCCGTAACAAACCAATATGCCCTTGGTCGAACTGATAAGTATTGGCAAGATTTATGGCTAGGCACCTCGCTAAAAATGGGCGGCACTACTGTCATTAACGCTAGTCGCAACCTAATCAACATCGGCACTATCTCTAGTGGGGCCATTACTAGCAGTGGAACGATAACGACAAGCGGCAGTTTTGTCGGCGTTAACGCTATCGTAGACAATGTTATTGCCAAGACATCAGGCGGCAATATCTTATTTAAAACAAATGGCGGCTCGTCTATTGCTAGGTTTAATAATAACCAAAGTGCTGATTTCTTTGGCGCGATTAATAGCAGTGGGCTAATTAAAGGAACAAGGTCGATAACGTCTGCCGATGTTGATTACTTGCGTTTGCAGATGTCGTCGTGGTCACAACACGCGGGTTACCTAAAGAGTCTCGTTTGGCATGACGGCGCAAACAATATTGCAGGCATTGGGGCAGAATACGACCAAAGCAAAACCAATATACATTTTCACAGCCAATACAACGCCGGTTACAAGGGAACGAGCGTTAAGACGTTCAGCGTGTTCGGCAACGGTAACGTAGACGTTTTGGGTACTACTTTATCCGTAGGCAATTCTACGGGGGGTAATCAATTCTTTAAAAGACCAAGTGCAAATTATATTTTTGCAGATCAGACAGGCGGCTATCTAGTTTTCGGAACTAACGGGTTAAGCACAAGCCTATCGAATGCGTCACTAACGCTTGATGCCTCTAAAAATGCAACGTTTGGAGGCACCATCAATAGCGGGGCTATCACCAGCAGTGGGATAGTTGATGCCCCCTATTTTATTGGAGGCTCAGGGGCATACAGAGTTAAGTTTTCGGTTTGGACTGGCACTACATACGGTATAGGCATGAAAACCGGCTTTACCTACGGTGGTCTCGGAAATCAATACGCAATGTGCTTTCAGATGAATTCTACCGCTACTCGTGGTTGGTGGTGGGGCAATAATATCCAAACAGATGCCCAAGGCGCGATGGCGCTTACAACAGAGGGCAAGATGACAGTAAGCCACTCAATGCGGCTTGGATATGGCGCCAATGACACCACAACCCCCGGAGCGACTCATGCTTTAGATGTCAGCGGGTCTATCTATGCTTCGAGTGATATTTATGCGGATGGCGGAAACCTAATCATAGGCGATGACGCATTTAGTAATGATGGCAACTATGTTGGCCTTAAAACCTCGGCAATGACTGGTGCTTACGACTACATGATTATTTCTGCGCCGAACGACGGCAATACCTATATAAGCGCTAAAAATGGCAACTCTGTTTATATTCGCGGCGGCGGTAACTTGGCTTCCAACGAAATACGAGTTCCTGACAGCACGTTTATTCAGGTAGATACAAACAACTTTAATGTTGAAGGAAACATTACTGCGTTTCACTCTTCAGATGAATCGCTAAAAGAAAACATACGCGTCATTGATAGCCCCATTGAGAAAATTAAACAGATACGAGGCGTCTATTTTGATTGGACTGACGACTACATCAAACAACAGTCAGGCGATGGTCAGATTGACATTCGTAAATCCGACATAGGTGTTATAGCGCAAGACGTACAGCCCGTACTAGATGAGGTTGTCACTACCCGCAAAGATGGGACGATGGCCGTCAGATATGAAAAAATGATCGCGCTTTGTATTGAGGCGATCAAAGACCAGCAAGACCAAATCGATTTACTTAAAGATATCATTGAGGATATGAAAAATGGCAATAACTAACACGCGAACAGTTCAACGATGCGAAGTTTACCCACCGATGAGTGCTGACGATCATCCGACTGTGATGGTCGTTTACACGCACACTTTCGACGACACAGATGACGCAGAGCTTCCAGTCACCACAGACAAGGTTGTTCACTTAACGCGGTACGTTGTGACTATGGATGAAGATGGTACAGAAACTTCTACGGCTACAGACATGACCAGTCACGACCAGGTGGTTCAAGACATTGCGGCGGCTGTTTGGAGCTAATTCATGGCTAACCATACTGTTAGTATATTTGCGGATGCGGAAAACTCTGAAATTTCCGTATTGAACGGAGGCAGCAGCGGTAGTCCCATCCTTTTACAGGTTGGGGATACGTTGACTGTGCAGCACACGTTCGGCTCAAATGTATCTGGCAGTATTCCCGTCCAGTACTGGGACGCAACGCACTGGACCAGCGCTAGTACTGTATATATTGCGAGAGGTTCATCAGCAGTAAAGACGGTCAAGACTGGTGCAACGCTAAACACCACTGACACAATAAGCGCAACGCAGACCGGCTACACGACCGGCTTAATTTACGTCAAGATCGTAAGCAGTGTTGATACTACACCGAACGATTTTGCTGGGTCGCTTTCGGGTGTTACAGGCGCGGTGCCTGGTCAAGAGTACCTATTAGGAAACTTTGGCATAGGAGGTATAAACACCAGCGTAACTATGAGCGTCAGTGGTACAGCCGCCCCAGAAAGCCGTATAGGAACGCAGGGCACTAAAAGCGCCAGCTCCAAAACGGTCAACAACGGCACAACCGTGTACATCTGGGGAACAGCACCATCAACCTATAACAGCTCATCTACGGCGTCGGTCACCATAGGCAGTATGACTCGGTCTGTGACACTTACCACCCCGGCTGATCCCGCCACAGGAACGCGCATACCGTTCACACCATCAAGCGGAACAGTAAGCCTAGATGATGTACGGAGCTTTTTTGGACCTAAAACCGGCAGTGCTTCTATGTCCAACTACTATCGGGGAGGCTCCTATGTCATCGGCACAACAACAGGTAGCCCAAACAACTCCGGTGTCCCGGCCTCGGGAACTATCCAGCTCGACGACTTCTACAACTCGTTTACCACTATGTATTTTTCTACACCACCAAGTAACAAAAGCGAGTTTATAGTTACTACAAGCTCGTCCGGTACGGCTAACTTTAACTGGAATCGCACTGCGGATTGGGAAGTAGGGTTTGGGCCTGACATGGAGGACGGCGTCGATTACCGAATCACACACACCACAACTCAATACTCTGGGTACGCAGGAAGCATAGCTACCTACAGTTTAAGCTTCGGCGGGGTCACTAGAGACCTAAAGGTGGCTTCAAACCAAAGCGCACACACGTTCGCCTATGTGGCTAACAACGCAAACGCTATAAGCGTGACAGTGACCGCAAACGCCTCCACCGAGTACTTTATAATCGGCAAGATAGACTTGCAGATAAGGCACAAAGAACAAACGTCGTACACAGCAACTGAGACCTTTTACTACTACGTGACAATCTATGGCCCGTAAACTATAGTGATCAGCTATATACAGTAACCTTATAAGGAGGGGATTATGTCGGATCAACAAGAGATAACCGCAGAGCAGTACATGATCAATCAAACGATTGATAACTTAGCAAAAGCTAATGCTAACCAGGCGTTGCAAATAGCAAACCTACAAGCGCAACTTGCACTAATAGAAGCGCAAAGTAAGCAACGGGCCAAAGAGGAGGAGCCGATTCCTGGTGAAGATCCAATACAGCCCGACCTAGAGATGCCGGACATCGAACACTAACCAAGAGCCCCGAAAGGGGCTTTTTTCATTCTGTAGGAGAAATAATGGCTACTTATACATTTCAGAACGGCGACGGTCCGTACCAGTTGTTTCCAACGAGCATAGAACCTGAGTCTATTGAGATCCGACACCCCAGGCGCACGTTATCCGCCGACGCTCGTAGTATGCGGCGACAAACACGTTCAGTCGGTGGTGTACGGATTGAGGCGACGTTTAAGTTTCCTCCAATGCACAAAGACGAGTACGGCACTTTTGCTGCGTTCTTTCGGCTTATAGACGGTCGGCATACAGTTTTCGCTATGCGTTGGCCTCTGTTACGTGACGACAGCAGTTACACAAACAATAGTTTAAAAATCGGTGAGTATTACAACCGCAACAGCAGCACATTAAATAATCAGTTGATGCAGTATGTGGGCCTTAGCGGCGTAACGCCTATCACCGATCCCCCCGCGAGAGACGCTGGCACAGTGTCACTAAACGCTCCGAATCTTTACCTTCCCACTCTCAAATGCTCACTTAACACTGACACTCCGACGATTGAATACGGATCGGACGGCTTCATTCGCTACAGCATGGACATAATCGAACGATGGTAAAATTCAAACAGATTGCAATAGAACAGTTAAAACACGACGAGGGTATACGCTTATTTCCCTACCAATGTAGCGCTGACAAGCTGACCATTGGCTATGGGCGCAACTTAGAAGACAACGGTATTTCTGAGTACGAAGCAGAACAGATGCTATTAGCGGACACTCAAGTGGCAGCAGAGGACGCTAAGAAGTTTGTAGGGAACGACACCTGGGTCAAATTAAGTGACGTAAGAAAAGCTTGCTTGGTAAATATGGCCTTTAACCTAGGTCTACCTACGTTAAAGACGTTCCAAATGCTTAAAACTGCACTACAAACCGGGGACATGACTGAGGCCAGCGCGCAGATGCTCGATAGCAAGTGGGCTAGTCAGGTTGGTCAAAGAGCACATAGATTAGCGGCGCTTATGTTGGAGGGCTAACATGGTATTAGAACTAGCGGCTGTCATCAGTGGTGTAAACACAGCAGCATCAGCGATCAAAAAATGCGCCGAGGTCGGTCAGGATTTGAGTACCGTTGGCAACATGATCCAGAAGCTCGGTGAATCAGAAGTAAAAATAGCTAAGCTACAAAACTCCGGTAAGCTGAACCAAGCGGATGCTATCCAAGCAACATTAGCAAAAAAACAAATTCAAGATCACATGCAGCAGATTAAAGACCTATTTATAGTGTCTGGAAACGGACATCTATGGGTTGAGATGATGCAAGATCTAGCTACTGCCCGTAAAGCGGAACAAGCCAAGGCGGCGGCAGAGCTACAACGAAAAAAAAAACTAAAGAAAGACGTCATCGAAATTGCGGCCGTAACTCTTTTTACATTGCTTTGCATCCCTTTCGTTCTTTTCACAATGCTTACCTTTTTACGTTAGCTTTGAACTATAGTATATTCCTATATATGAGGTTCATATAACGCAGGAGGAATGCTATGAGCACTTTAAGCAGATACGCACGACGTCTACGAAATCATGATTGGTTCTATGATTTTTCAGACGATCACAGGGCTTACACACTAGGCCGTGACAACTGGAAGGCTATCCAGCAAGACAAGGCGCAACTCAACAAGATGGGCGAGAAAGTAGCTAACGTAGCAGACGCTCTTTTTATCAAATACAAACCAAAAGAACTTTAAAATGAAAGCTATCGAAGCGCTAAAGCTGTTAGAGGAAAGGGCTGGAGGACCACTGAAGTGTTCTCGGTTGTTGTCTGTAGATTACACAGGAAGCTATGCGGCTTGGAAGTCAGGAAGAAAACCAATTCCTCGATACATCCATGCCTCTATTGCCGCACACCTTGATGTGTTGGAGCGGGAAACCGGGTTCGAACCGGCGACCTATACCTTGGCAAGGTATCGCTCTACCAACTGAGCTATTCCCGCAGTGTTTCACTGTACTTTCACACCTCTGCCTTGTAAGTGTGTACCCCTTGTGTACCGTACAAACCAGGCCGTTTTATTTCAATCACGCCCCGATATAGCTACGTCTGCGGGTAGCTTGTGTACCTGCTACCTTGGCAAGGTAGTAAGTACAACCTTGTCTATACCGTAACACTGTAGTCCACGTCGAAGAATTTTCGATCATGCCCTACTAGATATAACTCCGTAGTTGACTCGTCAGTGTGAGCCATTATTTTGCTAATTGTCTCACCAGGTGCGCCCATGTTCTCAAGGTTAGCAGCAGCCAACGAGCGTATCTCATGAAACGTCGGGTGGTCATCGGAGCGCATAAGCTCACGCATACACTCTGTAAACTGTTTACTGAGCATGTCAGGCGTCATTTGGCACGCGTGCTCTTTAGTCTTACCTAGGCGGTTAGCGCCGAAATGACTCAGTACGAAAGGACAGTCGCGATTCATCATCGCCTGACGTCTGCACTCTTTGAGCTCTTGTAGCAAATCTGGGTGCTTTTGTAAGTCCCACCTAAGCCTAGTCGCTTGCACTTCCCCGCGTGACGCTATGCTTTTACTCACTGTCACATACAGTGCGCCATCCTTAATACTATCCCACCTCATTTGCGCCAGATCGCCACGCCTAAGTGTAGTGAGTAACGACAGTCTACAAGCCTGTACTAGTCCGTCGTACCCGCGATCAGCAGCAACACGCAACAACCCATCAAACATACCCCGAGTCAGTCGTTGACGTTTCTTTTTTGGTAACGCTTTTTTGTCTAACAACCCTATTGGATTTGCAGGTAAAACGATGAGCTGAGCCAGCATGCACCACTTTATGAAGCGGTTGAGTTCTGGTCGCAAATTATCCTGCTGGTGCCTGGTTAAGCCATCCCAGTAATCTAAAAAATGAGTCATGGTTACAGCGGACGGTTTACACTTACTTTCAAACGCGTTGGCAAACCTACGCAGTACATAACGACTGCCTTGCCACTTCGCCTTCTGAGCTAGACCAGGTGATCCTGTTTCTCTACGGTGGATGTGCCGGTCTACTAGCTCCAGCCATTCACCAGGCGGTGCTTCAAACTGTGACACAGCGGCTTCAGCAGCAAAGACAGCTTGTGTCTCACTAGCCGCTGTTATCGTCTTGTAGCTACCGTTGGGTAATTTGACCCGCCACTTATTAGGCCGACCTTTTGGATCTGAGTAGATCTTCATAGCAAGTCGCGCTTGAAGTTCTTCCCATAGATCGCTTTAAAGTAGTCGTCTGTTTCGTAGAACCGGACGCACTCTTTAGCAAAAGCTTGGGTGTCTACACCAAGCACTCGAGCCCATAGCTCGGTATCGTCTGGTGGTATTCGTACTCGACCATTCTCAATTTGAGAGACCATTGTGAAGTACTTCTGGCCCACTAGCTTAGCTAGATCGTGTTGTGTTAACTGTGCGGCCTGTCGAAGTGACTGTAGTACTCGACCAAACTCTACACGTTTTGATAAATCTGCTCTTGCGTTTTTAGGACGCTTATCTGCGGTCATCACTAAAATTCCCATATTTTGTTTTTGTTTAGCCTACAAACCACGTACCGCCATCTCGGGTTTGTCGTTATTGTCGCAAGTCAAATATCTCACACCGCTATCTGTATTGTCTATACTTAAAAGGCTTATAAGAGTTATTACTGTAGTTGTTTGTTTTATGACACCTCTGTCGACAGTATGAGGGACCAATACAGTAACTATAACTAACGGATTACATTGCAATTATATATAGGGCATGTTTACATATTAGAGAGAGCATAAAATAACGGGTGAACACAATAAAGGGATAGCGGTACTATGAGCGATAGCAGTGATTTTGAACTCCTAGAGGTACTTTGGGAGCACCGGATGGTTACAGATGCAAAAGACCATTACCTAAAAGCAATTA
>Ga0206677_10003307_pt1 | contig 13646 bp, 8 predicted proteins | sample M130m12015metaG_FD_155475 | JGI IMG/M metagenome (GOLD analysis project Ga0206677, IMG submission 155475) | Ammonia-oxidizing marine archaeal communities from Monterey Bay, California, United States - M1 30m 12015 | ecosystem: Environmental > Aquatic > Marine > Intertidal zone | place: USA... | reverse complement strand
AATTAAAAGCCTTGTCTTCAAGGATCTGATAAAAAATACTACACAAGTAGTTAATTTTTAAAAATACAAAGGGCACCTTCGAGGTGCTTTTTTTTTATATTGGGATAATATATGTCTATAGATAAGCTAGTTGGACTGCAAGAAATTGATACAAAATTAAAAGATTTAAGTGATCTCCTAGGAGACCTTCCTGCAAAAGTAGAAGAGTTAAATCATCAGGAACAATCTATTAAAGACTCACTAGTCTCAAATAAAGAAAGGTTAAAAGAATTAGAAGTTGAAATACACAAAAGAGAAGTAGACGTAACACAGGTAAATGACAAAATATCAAAATTAAAAGATCAGTTATTTTTAGTAACAAATAATAAACAATATGACGCACTAATGACAGAAATAGACCACCGTAAGGAAAAGAGATCTTCATTTGAGTCAGAGTCAATTGATTTTCTAGAAGAAAAAGAAACTCTCACATCGTCTGTTACAAAAATGGAATCAGAATTGGATAATCTTACAAATGATTTATCAGAGCGAAGATTAAAATTAGAATCTTCAATCTCCGAATCAGCGGAAGAGAAAAAAACACTTGACGAATTAAGGTCTGCTCAGCTTGTTGGAGTTGATAATAGCACAATTCGAATTTATGATAAAGTTCAAATTCATAGAGACGGTGTTGCTGTAGTTGAAATTTCTGGAGGTGCCTGTGGTGGTTGTGGTGCCCATGTACCACCACAAGTGATTACAGAAGTTCGAGCTAAGGAAGGTTTACATAGGTGTGGTGTGTGTGGCCGATTCCTTTTTAATAACACAAAGTTAGATTAACAGTAAAAATTATATTTGAGTCGGTCGGATGGTTGCTCTAAACTTGTTTATTCAACTTTAGAGAGGAAAGTCCGGGCACCGCAGAACAAGATGCTCCATAATAAGGAGAGTTAGACTTTTGTCTTTCATGGAAAGTGCAGCAGAAAATATACCGCCTTCGGGTAAGGGTGAAAAAGTGGTGTAAGAGACCACTAGTTTTTGAAGAGATTCAAATGACTTGTAAACCCCATCTGGTGCAAGATCGAATAGGCTCTGAGATGTTGTTCGCATTGATCAAAGAGCGGGTAGATTGCTAAATCGTTGTGGCAACGCAAAGGTTAGATGAATGACCATCTCTTAAATAAGTTTACTTATTTGAGAACAGAACTCGGCTTATAGGCCGACTCACATATATTATGAAATGGATTTTCTCCCCACTGGAGTCTGAAAAGATAAAAGAGATTCAAGATAATTTGGATCTGCCCACCCAAGTAGTTAATATTTTACTACAAAGAAAAATTAATAAGCCGAGGCTCATTAAGGATTTTCTTTCCTTAGACTTATCCATGTTACATGACCCTTTTTTGATGAAAGGCATGGACATTGCGGTTGAAAGAATTATTAAGAATATAAAAAATGAAACTCCGATCTTTATTTTAGGTGATTATGACGTAGATGGAACATCTGCCACTTCGCTACTTTATTTGGGAATCAAGGAATTAGGTGGAATCGCAATACCATATATCCCTAACAGAGGAATTGATGGACATGGTATTTCTAAAAGAGCAATTAAAAAAGCAACAGGTGTTGGCGCAGATTTATTCATTACGTGTGACTGCGGCATTAATGAATCCACTATAATAGAAGAAGGAAGGAACTATGGCATAGATTTTATTATAACAGATCATCATATTCCTGGAGAAAATTTACCTGAGGCATTTACAATATTGAATCCTAAACAAGAAGAATGTAAATATCCTTTTAAAGAATTAAGTGGTAGCGGTGTTGCTTTTAAGTTGGTATCTGCTTTGGATTTGAAGCTAAAAAAATCAAGTTCGTTATTAGAAAAAACAATAGAGATTGCTGCATTAGGAACCGCATCTGATTTGGTTCCTCTAACAGGTGAAAATAGATTAATAGTTCATCATGGTTTTAAAAAAATGAAGTCAAATAGTTGTGTAGGTATTAAAACTCTTATTAAGGCAACAAATATTAAAAATATAGCTGAAATAAATGTATCAAATTTTAATTTTAAAATTGCACCTTTAATTAATGCTGCAGGTAGAGTAAATGATGCAAATATAATTGTAGATCTATTGACAACAGAGGATGATATACAAGCATCCGAAATTGGAAACAGGCTGATTAGAGAAAATAAAAAGCGTCAATTTCTCCAAGGAATAGCGCTCAAAGAAGCCTTATCAAGGGCTTCTTTAATGAATAGAGAAACAAAATTAATTTTATTGGAGAATGATGGTTGGCATCCCGGAGTTATTGGAATTATTGCTGCAAAAATAAAAAATAAATTTAAACGGCCCGCTATAATTATCACATTTGATCAAGATGGAAATGGAAATGGTTCTGCTCGTAGTTTGGAGGGCTTCAATATCTATGAAATACTTTCTCATTTAAAAGGTTATTTTGATAGTTTTGGGGGTCATCCATTTGCTGCGGGGTTCACAATACAAAAAAACAACCTTGAGCTATTTAAAAAAGATCTCTTAGATCATGTGAATAAAACCAAATTTAAAATAACTGAAAAAAATTTGATTTTAGATGGGAAACTAAATTTAAACGATATAAATCATCAGTTCATAACAACGTTAAATTATTTAGCCCCATATGGTCCTGGAAATTTGCAGCCGAGGTTTTCTTTAGAAAAACTAAGTATAATTGGAAATCCGAAAATAATTGGAAGTGGATCTCACCTAAGATTCCAAGTAAAGCAAAATCAAAAAGTGATTGATGTTGTTGGTTTTGGACTTGCCGAATCATATAAATATTTAATTGCAGGAAAATTAATAGATATTGCAGGTTTTCCTGAGGTTAATATTTGGAAAGGAAAGAAGCGATTCCAATTTAATGCCAAAGCGATTAGGCTATCTATTTAATGTCCTATAATTTGTAAATTAACTTCTATATTTAATGTTAATAAATAACTAAAAAGAAAATATGAATAAATTATTTTTTAATCAGGATCATTATATGATTCAGGATATGTGTAGAGATTTTGCTCAAAATGAAATTGTTCCAGTCGCAAGGGAGCTTGATAAAACAGGCGCATTCCCAAAAGAGCTAGTCAAAAAAATGGGTGAGTTGGGTATTATGGGAATTAATGTCCCCGAAAAATATGGTGGAGCGGGTCTGGATATGGTCTCATTTGCAACCGCAATAATCGAGCTTGCCCGTGCAGATGCTTCCGTTGCAATAACGATGGCCGCGCATACATCTTTAGGAACGTTGCCCGTTTTATTATTTGGAAATGAGCGGCAGCGTGAAAAATATCTTCCGGGTCTTGCATCAGGGAAAACATTAGGCGCATTTGGCTTAACAGAGCCCCAAGCAGGAAGTGATGCTGGAGCGACAAAAACAAAAGCAGAGCTAAAAGGCGATGAATTTATTGTTAATGGTGGAAAAATTTTTATTACAAATGCAGGAGAAGCCGAAGTCCTTTCATTTACATCTCAAGTTTATGAGGATGGGAAAAAAATTGGTATTGCCGCTTTTATTATACCAACAAATACTCCAGGGTTAGAAATTGGAGAGAAAGAAAAAAAAATGGGGTGGAAGGCAAGTGATACACGACAACTCTTCTTTAATGATATGAAAATCTCTAAAGACTCAATGCTGGGATCACCAGCAGATGGTTTTAAAACCTTTATGAAAACATTAACCTCCGGAAGAGTTTCTATTGGAGCTTTATCTGTAGGAACCGCTCAAGGAGCATATGAAAAAGCTTTAGCTTATTCTATTGAGAGAGAAGCTTTTGGTCGGCAGATTAATAAATTTCAATCAATAGGTTTTACTCTAGCCGACATGGCAACAAAAATTGAAGCTTCCAAACTATTGGTTTACAATGCTGCTTGGATGAAAGATAACAACTTAGATATTACAAAAGAAGCAGCGATGGCAAAATTGTTTGCAAGTGAAACTGCAATGGAGGTTACAAGTGATGCGATTCAAGTTCATGGGGGATATGGTTATGTTAAAGATTATGATGTAGAACGATATTTTAGGGATGCAAAAATCCTTGAGATTGGTGAAGGGACAAGCGAAATACAACGACTTATTATATCAAGAGCGATATTAAAAGAGTTACAACTATAGTGCTTAAAAATAAAATAAAAGACTTTTTATCTAAATATTTATATCTCGATAAATACTATATACAATACGGTATTATCTTTGGATTAGTCATCGTTATTGCACTCTTATTTCCTAAGGGTAAATCTCTTAAATATTCCTATCAAGTTAATGATATTACAAGAAGTCCAATAATTGCGCCTTTCACCTACCCAATTTTAAAATCTCAAGAAAAACTTAATCTTGATCTTGAAGAAACAAAAAGAGCAATCCCATATGTTTTTAACCGAAATATTGAAATAGTCGAAAATCAGACTACTGCGATTGAAGAATTTTTTTTATTTGTCGGACTTCTGAGGTCCGCAAACTCTCGCTTGGAGGAGTCCAAAAAATTGGTTTATGAGAGGCGCTATCACAAACAGTACGAAAAAGCAAGATCCGAATTTGTTTCCGACAGTACAAAATATGCAATTTTAAATTCAGAGTTTAGATCTGCATATCCGTTTGTGTCATTAAAAAATTATTGGAATTCATATATCCAAGTAGAATCAAATTTTAAAAACTCAAAAGAGATTAAAGAAAACAAAGAACTCGTAACTCAAATATGCCGTAATCGTTGGGCGGAGGGAATCTATGATATTTCAATTCAAGATATTTTTAGTAATGATGTTACAATTATCCAAGGGGATGTGCCTGACCTAGCATCGCCTAATTCTTTTAATGATTTAGAAACAGCATGGACTAAAGCTAGGAAAGAATTATTAGCAATATCAAAAGAAGATGATGCCTTTAAAGAAATTGGATATGATATAATAGTAGAATTTATGTTACCGAACCTATTATATGACTTACAAAAAACAGAAAGAAGGCAAATTGAAACTCTTTCTAGAGTCCCAAGAAGTCATGGAGTTGTGCTCGAGAATGAACTAATTGTTGATGCAAATATTCGTATTACAGATGAGGTCTTATCAAAACTCAATTCATTATCATCTGCAGTTACATTACAACAAGAGAGATCGGGTTTCTATCGTTTGTTTGCCAGTTTTTTAGGAAGAATAATTCTTTTGTCTGTGATTGTCTCATTATTTTTCGCTTTTTTGGTTGTTTATCGAGTGTCAATTTTTCACGATTGGAAGATGGTGCTTTTGATTTCTTTAATCTTTTTATTACAGATTAGTCTAGCAAATATTGTTGTAATCCAATTAGGGTGGTCTGAGTTTTTAATTCCTGTTACAGTTGGTGCAATGTCGTTAACAATTCTATTCGATTCTAGGATAGGATTTATTGCTACAACCTCCCTAGCTATTATGATGGGTCTTATGATGGGACAAAATATAGATCTAGTTATTGTGTCATTATTTACAGCAACAATTGCAGTATATAATATTAGAGACCTAAGAAAAAGAAGTCAGTTATTCACTACAATGTTTGCATTGATTGCAGCTAGTATTTTTGTAATTGTTGGTTTAGGTCTTTTTAAAGGCCATGATTGGGAAGTTATTATCAGAGATATTCAATTTCTTTCAATTAATAGTATTTTAGCTCCTATTCTAACATATGGATTGATCGGGATATTTGAGTTATTATTCGAAGTAACAACAAATCTTACTCTGATTGAATTATTGGATTACGATCACCCATTATTAAAAAAAGCTCAGCAAGAAACAAATGGTACATTTAATCACAGTATTGTTGTTGGGAATTTAGCTGAAGCATGCGCTAACTCGATTGGAGCACATTCATTATTGTGTCGAGTTGGAGCTTATTACCATGATATCGGAAAAATGGAAAAGTCTGAATATTTTATAGAAAATCAATTTAGTGGTGAAAATAAGCATGATAAAATCACTAATACTATGAGTGCGAAGATTATTAGAGCGCATGTTAATTCAGGCCTCAAGCTAGCAAGTCAATACGGCTTACCAAAAATAGTGTCTGATTTTATACCTATGCATCATGGAACTACACGAGTTGAGTATTTTTATAGAATGGCTTTAAAAGATGCTGAACTAAATGGAACTAAAGTAGAAGAGTCAGCCTTTAGATATCCGGGGCCTAAACCAAATACAAAAGAAACTGGTATACTTATGATCTGTGAAGCTGTTGAAGCGGCCGTAAGGTCAATAAAGAAACCAGACATTTTTAAAATTGAAGCAATGATAGAAAAAATTATAAATCAAAGAATTGAGGACGGACAATTAGACGAATGTCCTTTAACTTTAAGTGAATTAAATAAAATCAAAGGTACTGTCGACGGAACAAGAGGAATGCTTCCTGTTTTAAGGGGTATATACCATATTAGGGTCGAATACCCAGATGAACCTAAAAAGTAAATAATGAAATAATGCAGCATGTTGAAGTTGAATGCGATCCTTCATTATCATCTCCAAAGAAAGAGATTGTTACAAAACTAGTATCAAAAGTTTTCTACAAATACAAAATAGAAACATATGAGGTTTCTATAATATTTGCAGGAGACAAGTTGCTTACTAAGTTAAAGAAAGAGTTTTTTAAAAAAAATCAATTGACCGATGTAATTGCTTTTCGTCTTAATAATTATAATGAACCAAATATAGATGGAGAAATCTATATAAGTCTTCCAAGAGCAGAAGAGAATTCAAAATGTTATAAAGAGCCATATTCAAAAGAAGTTTTGCGTCTTATTATTCATGGTTGCCTTCATTTAATAGGCTTTGATGATAATACAAAAAAAGAAAAAGAAAAAATGACGGATCTAGAAAATAAAAATCTAGAAAACTTTGATCATGAAAATATTTTTGAGGAATAAATGAATAAAGAAAATGCATCTAAAAACTTTTTCAAATTACTAGAAATAGTAGAGCAGTTACGTGGTCCAGATGGATGTGATTGGGATAAAAAACAAACGGCAGAGTCTTTACTTCCTTATTTTTTGGAGGAGACCTATGAAGTTATAGAAAGTGTAGATAATAAGAATTGGGAAAACTTTCAAGAAGAATTAGGCGACGTGTTACTTCATGTAGTTCTTCAGTCTCAAATTGCACATGAAGAAAATAAATTTAGTATAGTAGATTCAATTAAAACATTAAATAAGAAGCTTATAAAAAGACATCCTCATGTATTTTCAGATCAAGTATTAAACGAGGTTTCCAATATTAAAAAGAGTTGGGAAGAGATTAAACATAATGAAAAGAAAAGAGAGTCAAGGCTAGATGGTGTCCCAATCTCGTTACCTGCACTTACTCGAGCGCAAAGACTTCAGGAAAAAGCATCCTATACAGGTTTTGATTGGGATCATATTGATGATGCTTGGGAGAAAATGGATGAAGAAGTTGAGGAACTAAAAAAAGCTATAAAAAATAAAGATATAGAAAATATTCAAGAAGAAATTGGAGATGTCCTTTTTTCGGTTGTTAATGTATCCCGTTTTTTAAATAATCCTGCAGAAGATATGTTACGTAAAACAAATATTAAATTTGAAAAAAGGTTCAAAATAATAGAAAAAGTTTTAGAGGAAAGGGGTAAAAAACTTGAAGACGCGTCCTTAGATGAAATGGAAGAAATTTGGGAAATGGCAAAAATTAAATAATAATCTGAAAGACTTTTTCACAACAGAGAAACTAATTATTACGTCAATATATAAAAAGCCTAAATAAAATTTATAAGTCTACTTTAGGCTATTATTTGTATAATTTAACCTTTTAGAAGTCAATGTTTTCTTAAGTCTTTTTCTCTTTTTTTCTTGCTGCAGGAAACAAAATATTATTCAATATTAATCTATAGCCTGGTGAATTCCGATGTAATGATAAGTCGGTTGTAGGATCCCCAACGAAATGTTGATAGTCTTCAGGATCATGGCCTCCATAGAACGTAAAAGTTCCATTACCAAAATTCCCATGTAAATATTTAACTTGTTCTGAAGCAGGGTCATTGCCCAATATTACAATATGGCTTTTTATTTTATCTTTTTTAAACCCTGTTGTTTGGCCCATAAATCCCCTAATGATGGAAACATGGTTCTGTGTTAACATAGTTGGTACGGGGTCATATTTAGCAGAGAACTCAAACAATGTAAAATAATCAGCCTTTGCACCTCGAGTAATTGGATTATTACTTGGAGGATAATCAATATCTGAGAATTCATATACCATAGGGTCGGAGATTAAATTAAAATCTGAAAATGCAAATGTTTGTGAAAAGTCTAATTTTTGTTGAATATTGGGATCAATTTTTGTACCATCAAAAACCGAATGAACCCCATCTACTTCACCCATAGCTAAAGCAATATCATAAGAATCTGTAGCAGAACACATTGCGAATAAAAAGCCACCACTTCCGACATAATTTTTTATCCTTCGAGCAATCCCTTTTTTTTGTTCATGTACGCTAGAATACCCAAGTTTGGTTGCAACTTGTTCAAATTGAACTTTTTGTTCTTTATACCATTGTGAATTTCTATGACTTTTATAAAACTTTCCAAACTGACCAGTGAAATCTTCATGATGAAGATGTAGCCAATCATATTTTTTAAGTTCTCCAAAATGAACTTCTTCATCCCAAAGAGTTTCATATTCTACTTCAGCATATGTTAGTGCTAAAGTGACAGCATCATCCCAAGGCTGTTTATTTGGTGGGGTATATATTGCAATATTTGGTTTTTTTTCTAATAATGTTATTTCCATGTTGTTTTGATCAATCATAGAATATATTTCGAGGAGGACCCTTGAATCAATAGAGTTGAATGTGACACCTTTAATTTTACAATCAGTTTCAATAAATGAATAGGAATCCACTAGAAATGATCCACCTTTGTAATTAAGTAGCCATTCAACATTGATATTTTTATCTAAAATATTATAAACAACACCATAAGCTTTTAAATGATTGTTTTGAGACTGATCCATTGGAATAATAATTTTTTGTGAAAAAATAAAACTTATGAATATAAAGAAAATAGTTAAGTTTGATAATCTCATATATTTTTCTCCTGATTAATTTTACGGATACGATATCTTACCGGATCAAAATGTATTGATTGTGGAAAATCATTAATTATTTTCATGTAGCTTTTCAAAGCCTCATCAACATTTAAAAGTTTATGTTCATATATATGAGCCGAAAGTATTATCCCTCGGTCTTCAAATTCTGTATTTTTAAGATTTGAGGCAAAGTGTAGTGATTTTTCAAAGTTATTTATTTTGTAATTCAACAGACTGATTCTGAGAATTGCTAATGGAGCTATCTTTGATTTAGGATAGTTTTTAATTAAATAAGTTAATTCATTTATAGCATCGCCTGTTTTCTTCTGCCGTATTAAAAACTCAGACTTTAAAAAATGTTGGGTTGAAGATTTATTATTTTCATCACCTAGATTATATCTATTGAGAATTGTTTTTAGCTCCATTAAGTCATTAAAAAATAAACTCTCTGGTCCAATATCTATTAAGATAGGATCAATTAAACTTAATACACTATCAGGGTTTTTAGTAAAAAGCTCAGTTAAAATAATTCGCTCTTTCATTTTAGTAGAGAGAGCTTTTTGTCCAGAGCCTAGAAGAAACTTTTTAGCTTCTAGGGGATTTCCTTTAGCTATGTAAGCATCTGCTATTCGTAGCTTAATTGAACTAGTTAAAGATTTTTTTATACTACCTTTTAATGCCATGCGGTAGAGTTTTAGGGCTTTATCAAAATCATGTAATATTCTAAACTGGACTTCTCCTAGTCTGTAATAGACTTCTGCAAGGAGAGCCGGGTTTTTAATCGTAGATGTTAAAGAATCATATAATGAGAGACTCGCCTTTAGGTTCTCTATCGAAATAGAATTAGCTGAAGCAAAAGGGTCTTCAAAAAAAATATTATCATCATAAAAAAAAGAAATTAAAAAGTTGTCATTAAATGGTAAGATTTGATCTTCAAACGTTTTAGCGAGTCCGAGTAAGGCTTTTTTAGCTACGTTAGAATTAATATCTTTATCTATAATAAAATTATATGCGTATGCGGCATGCTGAAACTGCTTTTCTCTGTTTAAACTTTCCGCAAAATTTAACCAGCTTTCCAAATCTCTATTTCCTGAAGAAGTCCAAGCTTCTTTAGTCTGTACTGCTAGCAAATATTCTTGTTGTTTAAAATAAAAATCAGATAATATGTTTAGTATTATCCTTGGTTTTTTTTTAGCAAAAAAAGTTAACTTGGACTCAATAACATCAAGTGCTTCTTTCTCATCACTCATTTGAAGTATCCGTCTTTCAACTAAGCCGGATCTTTTTTCTTCGTTCAAAAGATAAAGCATAAACTGATTCATTGCTGATTCATAATCTTTTTTCACTTGATAATAAAGCCCTGCTTCATAAGCTAAAAAAGAATCTCCAAATTGGCTTCTTCCTTTATTTAAGATAGATATAAAGTCATCTTCGCTACCATATTTTGTTAAAAGAGTAGTCAGCTGGCGATAATATGATTTATTATTAAATCTTTGTAATCCAACATTCTGTATTTTTTCAGATTCTCCTTTTTGTTCATTTAAAAAATAAAATTCAACAAGGTCTAAATTTATTGAAATATTATCAGGATTTTGAGCATTGCGTTTTTTTAAAAATTCTATTCCCTCACTATATAGTTGATTATTCTTGTACAAATTTTTCAAACTAATAAGTGTTTGATAATGGTCTGGATTTTTGCCTAATACTTCTTTGTACACCGAAATTGCTGCATCTATTTTCCCTTGCCTTTCAAGCATGCGCGCAGTTCTAATAGTTCCATTAAAAGAAGACTGATTTTGAGAGCATACAATAGTAGCAAACATAAAATAATATAAGATTAAAAATTTAATTTTCATTATCTAAATCAGTTTTTGTTAATGAATTAAAATAGCGTTTAATCATTCCTTGGTATTGTTTTGAGTAACCAGCATTAATAGCATTGTTCAATGCTTTTAAGGTCAAATCTTCTCGCTGTCCTTTTTCAATAGGGAGTCTAATTGGTCCGTCAAAAATATTCTTTCCATTTGCAGAAAAGGACTTTCTTTCTTCTTTTTCTCCTCGCTGTGTCATTGAGGTTTTACTTTCTAGCATTCTAGAGAGAATTTTTTGCTGTCTTTTATGAGTTTGTTTTTTGAAATTATTTTTTTCTAAATCATCGATCACTTTATCAATTTCTTGAGCTATTCCATCTAGATTTCCTAATTTATTTCCACCAGAGGCATTCATCTCTTTCATTAACTGTTCTAAGGATTTTTTAACAGATTTCTGACCAGATAACATTTCTTGCAACATTTGTTGTTTTGCAGCAGCAGCCATTTGCCCTAAAGTTAATTGTTCAGATTTGTTGTTTAAACCTTTTTGCTTTCCAGCCATCTCTTCCATCATTTTTAAAAGCTGCTCATATCCACTTGAGGAACCAGATTTTTGCATATCTTTCATGTTATTATATAGCTCTATTACTATTTGGTTCAACCCCTCTATCGCTATTATTTGATTATTTTTAGCTTCGAGAATATTTCGATCAGCAAGTTTTATTTTTGCTAAATTCATACTAGAACTTGCTTTACCTATTCCTCTTCCAATAGCTGGAGTTATAGCAAAAGTTTCTTTTGATAAGTTTATCATTTTGTTTGTTACAGATCTTAATTGATCTTGGACTAATTGCTGTTGAGATGCAAAAAACTTAATTCTTGGTGAACGGCTAGTTATATTTTTTAGACCATTATTTAAATATTCCTCTTTAGCTGATAAATAAAGGACGTCTTGAATGATTTCTTCAAATTTCTCCGTCATTTCATTGAGTGATTGATTTTGAAAGTTTTCTTGTGCAGATGTGATTTTTTCAATCATTTTTTTCATATTTTCAATTGATTGTTGACTGCTGGATTGAGCGGCATTTAACTTGTTATTTGAAATATTATCTTCAGTTTCTTCAAGTGCTTTGTTAATATTTTTAACAAGATCGCTTTCAGATAGTTCTAATAAATCTTCAGAAACTTTTTGGTTTGAAGGCTTGATTAAATCGGCTGTTTCTTCAATAAGCGATTGAATATTTTCAAACTCATTTAATATTCTTTTCTCTTCAATTGCTAATCTTTGATTACTAGAATTAGTATTTTGATTTTGAACCAGTTTTTCATCCAACGATTCTTGTTGCTTTGTTAGCTTTTCCATTCGGTTTCTAAGCTCGTCAAATTTTTGTTCCATTTGAATTTGTTTGAAAATTTCAAGGTACCTTTCAAGCTCTTTTTCAATTTGGTCCATATTTTTCGTTAGCTCACTGATAGATTCTTCAATAGAATCCATATCCATATTATCCAGAGCTTCTTCTAACTCTGAAATATTTTTCAACATATCTTTTGGAACAATATTATTTATTAAGTTAGAAAGTTCTTCAAATTTATTGAGTAATTCCGAAGAAAAGAGCTTGTGCTTGTCTGCTTGCTCTTTCATATCATCTAATGACTTAGAGATCTTTTCTAATTTTTTTATTTCATTTTTTGCTTTTTCTATGGAATTCTCAACTGATTTTTTTTGCTCCCAATCGAGTTCATCAGTTTTTAAAGCTTTCATTTCAAGTGCTTCAAACTGATCTTTTAATTTTTCCATTTCTTCAACTTCTTTTGAGAGACTTTCTATAAAGTCCTTTTCAGAAATTTCTGCTTTTTGATATAGACTTTCTAAAGAGGGAACTTTTGCAATGAAAGTTGAAGAAATAGTTTTTTTCGGACCTGAAATGGCATCATTATCTGTTAGTTCAATATGAAAATGTATTTCATCATCAGGCATTAGAAAGAGATCACCAAGGTCCCACAGGTATGAGATATTTTGTGCAATAGAATCTTTACTAACTTCAGGAATAGTTATCATTGAGACATAGGGATCTAATTTTAGAATAGATGGTTTTATAATTTCATATGTAATCTGAAGGTTTGTAAATCCGTAATCATCTTGAATGTTTAGCAGGAATGGAATACTCTGGTCATCTCCAAGCTCAACATAAGATGATGGCTGTAAAACCGTTAATGTCGGTATGAAATCAGGAATTAACTCAATATTATATAATATTGGGTCTTTATTTGTTATGCCTCTTTCATCTACAAGGTTAATTGAAAAAGAATCTTCATCCTTAATAATATGATTTCCTGAAGCATTTTTGTGGTTTGATTTTAAAATAGATTCATTCTCCTCTAATAGAAGATATGCTTTTTTAAGAACTCTATTTGCTTTGATCTCCATTTCGATATTTGATCCTTTTAATCCTTTAATTACAGCATTGTTCCCTTCTTGTATTATAGCTGGTAACTTTGAGTATTTTGGAGGTATCAGAGTGATTCGAAATTTTTCTAAAGAAGGGCGATCTGTAACAAAAATTGTGTCAAGTTCTGATGTTACTTGCTCCCATGATTGCCAAAAATATTTTGCTTTAACTTCCGCTTGGTAAGTATAATCTTGGTACAGTTCTGGTAATAAAAAAGAATAAATACCTTCTTCATTTAAAACACCGTTGAATGATAATTTAAGCGAATCTCTTTTTTTTGTTGAAATTTGAATTGGTATTAAATTTAATTTTACTGTGTCAGGGAT
>Ga0206677_10003303_pt1 | contig 13669 bp, 12 predicted proteins | sample M130m12015metaG_FD_155475 | JGI IMG/M metagenome (GOLD analysis project Ga0206677, IMG submission 155475) | Ammonia-oxidizing marine archaeal communities from Monterey Bay, California, United States - M1 30m 12015 | ecosystem: Environmental > Aquatic > Marine > Intertidal zone | place: USA... | reverse complement strand
AACACACCACAACATCAAAGAAAACATCCAAACCACAGTTCTTAAGTTTTATATATTGAACTTCTTCAAATCCATTTGTAATTATATGCAATCCAAATCCTATAGATTTTAATGTAGTTAAGCATGTAATGGCGCCAGGAAATAATTGCTTTTGAAAAGGGGATATTGACACATACATTTCACCCATTTTCTTCGCCAAAATTAAATCATCATGCTTAAATTGCTTGAGTGTCGCATTGAAACGCTCATAACGTAACACCTCTTTCGAAAGCTTCCCATCACCGTACAAAGACCAAAGTCGGGCATTTTGAGCAACATAGGCATTATAAAATCTATCAAAAGTCCCAAAAAATGAGGCCAAATCTAAATCCACAAAAATCTGTAAAAGTGTGACTTTCGAATTTTCATCAAAATCCCAAAGTGTTCTGTCAAGATCAAAGAATACATGTTTATTAGACAAAGACATAAACAATGAATGAAGTGATAAGCGAATTTATTAGCATTCCCATTATTACATAAAGAAAAGTAAATGAATACTTGCCATAGAACTTAGCTACTATAATAGAACCTATTGGAACGGAGAGTAGAAAGGGAGCCCAAAAGCAAATACCAATTTTACCAAAACGAAGTTTCAACCGGACGACGCCTTTATTCATTCTTGAAAACACCCGTTTTTGAGCTATCGTCTCTCCTTTATTAAGTGCTTCTTGCAATAGCTTTATGCGTTTGTTTTGTGCCCTTTGCATAAAGTACTCCGCAGAAAAAAAGAAAAAAGCCGCACTAATAACAGCTCCAATAAAAATTGAAATCACCGTTTCAGCATAATTCAATCCTAATGCAGGTCCTGGAATAGCCGAAAACATAAATTTTATGGTAGCCAATGTGGCTAATGTTAAATATCCTGTCCAATTCATGACTAAACTTTTACACCAAAGGCTAAATCACCCGCATCACCAAGCCCGGGTACAATATAAGATTCTGACGTTAATTCAGGATCAATGGCCCCTGTCCAGATATCAGTATCCGCAGGCAATGAACGCTCTACTAAACTTAAAGCTTGAGGGGTTGCTATTGCAACCACGACAATAACCTTCTTTGGCTTTCCAAATTTTAGAAGGGCATTATACACTTCAACCATAGAATTACCTGTTGCAAGCATGGGATCTGAGATTAACCAAATTCTACCATCTAAATTTGGCGCTGCCAAATATTCAACCTCTATAGTGAAATTTTCTTCACTCGTATGAGACCGGTACGCTGAGACAAATGCACTTTCACAACGATCAAAGGTCATCATCAAACCATTATGCATTGCCAATCCAGCTCTTAGTATTGTTATAAGTACTGGATTCTCAGCAAGTCTATTTTCTTTAGAAATACCCAGAGGGGTCTCTACTTCGTGAGTTATATAGGACATATTTTTTGAGGCTTCATATCCTAATATAGAAGCAATCCGCTCTAGATTTGATCGAAATCGCATTGGGTCCTTCTGAATTTCTATATCACGTATTTCAGAAATGTAATGATTTGCAATTGAAGATACATCAGAAAGGTTATACCGCATCAAGTTAGTTTTTATTCATTTAAAGTTAAGCAGAAAAAAAAGATATGCAGGACAAAACAAAACAATAAATTGTGAAAAAAAATAATACATTCGCATATGTCTAAGCTCAAAATAAACCATTCAAAAAAGGTTGCTCTATTGATTACCGTTGCTGCCTTAGGATACTTTGTAGATATTTATGACCTTGTATTATTCGGTGTTGTAAAAGCTGAAAGCTTAAGTATAATAATGAATGGTCAATCAATTGATGAACAGGCATCTACAGGAAAATTTCTATTCAATATGCAAATGCTTGGAATGCTGATAGGTGGCATACTATGGGGCGTTTTGGGCGATAAAAAAGGAAGAATAAAAGTCTTGTTCGGATCGATTCTTCTTTATTCTATCGCAAACTTAATAAACGCATTTGTGACGGATGTAACCACTTATGCTATCGTTCGCGTTATTGCAGGGATTGGGCTAGCTGGTGAATTGGGAGCAGGAATCACATTAGTGTCTGAAACCATGTCAAAAGAAAAACGAGGATATGGTACCATGATTATTGTAACTTTTGGTGCGCTTGGAGCCGTTGTGGCATCGCTTGTCGGTTCTGAAGGCGCGGTAATTGGTGAGTTAATATACAACATTTCAGGAGCGCAATTAGCGAATTGGCAGGTGACCTACATCGTTGGTGGATGCCTTGGTCTTTTACTTCTTTTACTTCGTGTTGGTACAATTGAATCCGCTTTTTTTCAAACGATGAATCAGGATGAAGAGGTCAAAAAAGGCAATCTTAAAATATTATTTTACAACAAAAAGAACTTCATAAAGTACCTGCACTGTATCATTATTGGAATACCAATATGGTATGTCGTAGGTCTATTAGTGATGAACTCTAAAGACAACTTTGCGCCTATGATGGGTATTTTTGATATTGAAAATGGACAAGCTGTTATGTATACATATATTGGACTATCAGTAGGCGACCTTATTTCTGGAGCGCTGAGCCAGTGGCTTAAAAGTAGAAAAAAAGTTGTTGGACTCTATTTAGGTTTTACGCTTGTTTTAGTCACTTCTTTCTTGTTCTTTATGGAAGGGGCTTCAAAAGATTTATATTATTTGATGTGTTTCTTGTTGGGGACTGCAACAGGCTATTGGGCACTTTTTGTTTCTATTGCCGCAGAGCAATTCGGAACAAATATCAGGTCCACCACAGCGAATACAATACCCAATTTTGTAAGAGGTTCTGTCAACCTTATTATGCTCAGTTTTGGATTCTTAACTACCCTTAATATAGGAGACGCTTGGTCTGCGTATTGCGTCGGTCTTGTATTTATTTTACTTGCATTCTACAGTCTTAGCCAACTGAACGAAACTTTTGGAAAAGATCTAGATTACTTCGAAACCGAATGATTATTTCTTTTCTACAAACGCAGAAATGTTTAACACGTGTTCTTTAGGTTCTGTATTTGCCATTACGCGAATGGATTTACTTTGCTTGTTCAGTTGTCCCACCTTTGGATGGAAAACAACTTCGATCTTATCACTTTTACCCGGGGCTATAGGTTCTGTAGGTTTTGAAGGCGTTGTGCAACCGCAGCTTGCTTTTACATCATTAATTACCAGAGGAGATTTTCCGGTATTGGTGACTCTAAATACTGTTTTGTTGTCCGTATTTTCCTTTATTTTTCCAAAATCGTGTTTTACTTTATTAAATTTAAGACTTGTGATTTCTTTGGCTTTCTCAGTTCCATCTAGTATTTGTAAAAGTTCAACATCAAAAACTAAAGGCATAAATGGCTTAATGATTGAACCTGGTTTTCCGTTAGCTCCGTAGGCCAATTCTTGAGGTATATAAAATCTATATTTAGAACCTTCCGACATCAATTGAAGTCCTTCCGTCCATCCTCTAATTACCTGATTCAATCCAAATTCAGAAGGTTGGTTTCTATCAACTGAGCTATCAAAAACATCACCATCAGGAGTCGTACCATGATAGTGAACTTTCACTTTCGTTGTTGGACCTGGCTTTGGACCTTCTGTTTTATTCAATACTTCATATTGAAGTCCACTGGATGTAGTGACTACACGAGACTTATTCTTATTAAGCTTCATGAAATCTTCACCTTGTTTTTTGTAATCCGTGTCAGCTTCTTCTGTTATCACAACATCTAAAGGAAGGTCTGATGAACAAGAATATATAATTAAAGTAAAGAATAATGTAAATATTATTAAATGTCTGTAATTCATTTATTTATGTTTTTTATTTTAAATAATTTATCGAGTTTTTGTTTTAGCTTTTTAGAAGAAAGACTTCTTAAAAAAAATGTGCCCACGACTGGATTCGAACCAGCACACCTTACGGCACCACCCCCTCAAGATGGCGTGTCTACCAATTTCACCACGTGGGCATTTTCTTTGCAAATATAGACTATTTTTCATTTCAGAAATCAATAGAATTAAAGTAAACATCTTAAAAATTTCATATACATTTGTTTGTAACAAGAGCGCATGAGTAATTCAAATGTTAGCAAAATGACATTCGCCGGTATCTTAATTAGTACCGGTATTGTTTTCGGAGATATAGGAACCTCTCCTCTATACGTATTTCAGGCTATTACAGGAGGTGGTGAGAATATTAGTGAAGCCTTCATACTAGGTGGACTTTCGTGCGTGATTTGGACACTTTTTTTAATCGCAACCTTTAAGTATGTCTATTTCGCTCTAAATGCTGACAATAAAGGCGAAGGTGGAATATTTGCACTTTTTGCTTTGCTGAAAGAACGTAGATTTCGTTGGATCATTATTCCTGCTCTGATTGGATGTTCAACGCTTATAGCCGATGGATTCATAACTCCTGCAATCTCTATTTCCTCAGCTGTAGAAGGCCTAAACAATATTTATCCGAATTTAAAAGTCATTCCAATTGTTGTAACCATTGTTGTTATTTTATTTGCGGTACAGCAGTTCGGGACAAATGCAATTGGTAGATTATTTGGTCCTGTTATGGTCGTCTGGTTCTCTTTCCTAGGTTACCTAGGTGCAATGCAAATTGTGGATAACCCAACGGTATTAAGAGCTCTCAACCCATGGTGGGCCTTTAATCTCATCGTAAATATAGATGGTGGTTTTTGGGTTCTTGGGGCTGTGTTTCTTTGCACAACGGGTGCAGAAGCACTTTATTCGGATTTAGGACATTGTGGAAAAGATAATATTCGTGTGAGTTGGGCCTTCGTTGCTACACTTTTGGTTACCAATTATATGGGACAAGCGGCATTGTGTTTAAGCCCAGGTTTTAACTTAGCATCAGGTCAAACCGTGTTTTATTCCATGGTACCTGAAAGCATTATGCCTTTTGCTATAGGAATTGCAACAATAGCAACAATCATAGCATCTCAAGCGCTAATCACAGGCGTATTTACATTAATGAATGAGGCCATCAAGCTTAAATTATGGACCAACTTGAAAGTCAAATACCCATCTGATCACAAAGGTCAGATTTATATTCCATTCATCAATTGGTTTTTAATGTTTGGTTGCCTTCTTGTTATTTTCATATTTAAAAAATCAAGTGCCATGGAGCATACCTATGGCTTGGCAATTACAATTGACATGGTTATGACGTCAATTCTTTTAGGGTTCTTGCTTATTGTTAAGCATCCAAAAAGAAGAATGGTATATCTTTTAATCTTCTTGATTTTTATATTAATAGAGGGCGTATTCTTAATGTCAAATTTAGGTAAAGTTGTATCTGGTGGCTGGTTTACGCTTGTCCTAGCTGCTACTTTCTTTTCTCTACTTTTCTTATACAATAAAGCACGAGAATTGCGCACAAGTATTACAGAGTATGAATCAATGAAAAAAGTGATTCCTCTTCTTTCGGCCGTTAAAAACGACCCGAAAATTCCATTTGACGCAACAAATCTTGTTTTTCCGACACGTAGTAATTCACCAAACAAATTGGATACTACGGTTTTCCACTCGTTATTTAACAAAAAACCCCGCAAAGCTGGCATTGTATGGTTTCTTCATCTTGATATACAAAATGAACCCTGGGGTGTACATTATTCAGTTAATGAAATCATTGATAAATCATGTTATTACGTTAGTCTTCAGCTCGGATTCAAAGAAGAACATCATATTGAATACATGATGCGTAAGATTCAAAGAAAAATGGTTGAGAAAAATGAACTTTCCGGAGACAGTGTATTTGAAGCAGTTCGTGGAAGTATTGAAGAAGTAGATTACCGCTTCGTGGTAATTAATTCGAGAGTTGCTATCGATAACGATTTAACGCCATTTCAAAATATATGCGTAAAAGCCTATCGCTTTGTAAAAAGTACGGGATTGAAACCTGCAGAAGATTTTGGGCTCGATAAAACCAATGTAACCGTTGACTATGTTCCAATATCAGTAACAAATACCTTTGAACAGGACGTTATTGAAGATTTTGAGGATTACTCTGTTACTTAACTGTTGAAATCATGAAAATACATGTCGTTAATACTGGTTATTTTAAACTTGATGGAGGAGCAATGTTTGGTGTCGTCCCTAAAAGCCTTTGGACCAGAACGAACCCAGCAGATGAGAACAACATGTGCTCATGGGCACTCAGAAGTTTACTCATAGAAGATGGCAAACGCTTGATTCTCATCGATACAGGAATGGGAGACAAACAATCAGATAAGTTCTTTTCTCATTATTATTTGCATGGAGATGATTCACTTGACAAGAGCTTAAACCAGTTGGGCTTTCACCGAGATGAAATTACTGATGTATTCTTGACGCATTTGCACTTTGATCATTGTGGTGGTGCAGTCGAGTGGAATGACCAGAAAAATGGTTACCGACCAGCTTTTAAAAATGCAACTTATTGGAGTACACAAGACCATTGGAACTGGGCTATAAATCCAAATGACCGTGAAAAAGCATCTTTTTTAAAAGAAAACATTCTGCCTATTCAAGAAAGTGGACAGCTCAAATTTGTAGAAAAAACGGGAGATTATTCAAAAGAAATATTCAATAATTTTGATGTTCTATTTGTAGATGGACATACGGAAAGTATGATGATTCCACATATTCGTTACAAAAACAAAACCTTGGTTTTTATGGCTGATTTATTACCAAGTGTAGGACATATACCATTACCTTATGTTATGGGTTATGACACGAGACCTTTGACAACTTTAAAAGAAAAAGGAATCTTTCTTAATCAAGCAATGAATGAAAAATACGTGCTATTCCTCGAACATGACGCCAAGAATGAGTGCTGTAATTTGAAAGAAACTGAAAAAGGAATTAGACTTGATGCGCATTTTGATTTTAAATCGATGTTTTAAATGAGTACTAAAAAACATTCTGACGCAAATAATACGAAATCTTACACGAATAAGGAACAATGGGAGGATGATTTGGACCTACCACCAATTGGATATAAAAAAGAAAGTATAAAGAAACCAATCCTTGAAAAAGCAGCGTTTGACAAAAACCGTAAAAAAAGTAAACGCATCCCTATGCTCATTCTACTTGTTGCAGGATTGGCTTTAATTATGGGTACATACTTCATTTTTCGTGAATCCAAAAATGAAAAGCTACAACAAGCAACAAATAAAGAAGATCTTCAAATCGTTGATAATGAAACTAAAATCATAGAACAAGTTGAAGATTCAGCAGTAATTGAAGTTAAAAAAGAGCCTGAAATTCAGGAGGAATCTGTAATTATAGAGGAAATCGAGGAGTCCATAGATTTGCAAGATGAAGAAATGGAATATGAAGGACCGAAAAACTACCATATTGTTGTAGGATCTTTTAAGAACGATGCTTATGCGCAAAACTGGCTCGATAAAACCGCATACGGAGAAATAGATATCCAATATATTCGAGAGTATGATGGATGGTACCGTGTTATTTTGTTTTCATATTCATCGAACGAACAAGCGGAAATTACTCTTGACGCCGTTAGAAATGATTTAAAATTAAAAGCATGGATAGCCTACATGAATTAAACGGACCCGATAAAATCATTGAAAAAATGCTCAAAAAAGATGCATTTAGCAATTGGTTAGGATTGAAAGTGGATGAACTTCATGAAGGATATTGCGCATGCTCTTGTATTGTCAAAGAAGAAATGCTGAATGGCTTTTCTATTGCTCATGGTGGGATTGCTTATTCTCTTGCGGATACAACGCTTGCGTTTGCCGCAAATAGCTACGGCAAGCAGAGCTTTAGTATTGAAACTTCTATTTCACATCTGCAAAAAGTAAATGCAAATGACGGCTTGATTGCACGTTCAAAAGAAATACACAGAGGAAAGAAAACAGGGGTGTATCATGTCCATGTTTATAACCAAAATGAAACCCTTGTAGCCATTTTTAAGGGCACGGTTTATATCTCAAAAATTCCTTGGTAAAATTATGCGTGCATAATAAATTTTTACTACTTTAGACTCCTAATGGAGCAAAAACAACCTTTACTCATAGATTTTATGTTGCGCCATGCTTGGCACCGCGTCTCGCGCATGTACAACAATACAGCAAGTACGGAAGGCATGACTATGTCTGTTGGCTTTATTCTCATGATAGTTGAAAAAGACGGAACACCCAGTACGCAGTTAGGTCCAAAAATGGGCATGGAACCTACCTCTTTATCTCGAACGTTAAATAATATGGAAACTATTGGACTCATTGAGAGAAAAGAATTTTCAGGTGATAAAAGAAAGGTTAATATTTTTTTGACGGCCAAAGGTGTTGAAAAAAGAAAACTCGTTAGAGATTTCCTTTTAGATTTTAATAAAAAAATTGCCTCAAAATTTAAAGATCGAGACCTGCAGGGTTTCATGAAAGTTATGAATGCCGTAGATCTGGCTATCGAAGAGGTTGAAATAAATAAGAATACAGAAGCATAATTATAAGAATATGAAAAGATTTATTAGAAAAGTAGCCGTATTAGGCTCAGGAGTAATGGGCTCAAGAATTGCTTGCCATTTTGCAAATGTAGGTTGCGAAGTATTGCTTCTAGATATTTCACCCAAGGAATTAGATACCTTAGAAGCTAAAAAGGGTCTCACTCTAGAATCCAAGGCGGTTAGAAATCGAATTGTCAATCAATCATTACAGTTTGCACTCAAATCGAACCCCTCTCCTATTTATCTAAAATCATTTGCGACTCGAATTGAAACTGGCAATTTCGATGATGACCTTCATAAAATAAAAGATTGTGACTGGGTAATTGAAGTGATTGTTGAAAGGCTTGATATCAAGCAGCAGTTGTTCGAAAAAGTGGAGAAATACAGAACCAATGGGACTTTAATTTCATCCAACACATCAGGGATTCCAATTCACATGATGCTCGATGGTCGTAGTGATGACTTTCAAAAACATTTCTGTGGAACACATTTCTTCAACCCCCCAAGATATCTTCAGCTTTTAGAAATCATACCGACGCCTCAAACAGATAACAATGTGGTTGAATTCTTAATGGATTATGGGGCAAAAATACTCGGCAAGAAAACAGTCCTTTGTAAGGATACACCAGCTTTCATAGCCAATCGCGTTGGTGTATATTCTATCATGGCACTTTTCCATGCAGTAAAAGAGATGGGATTCACAGTCAGTGAGGTCGATAAATTATCAGGACCTATTTTAGGCCGTCCCAAATCTGCAACTTTTAGAACGTGTGACGTAGTTGGTTTAGATACGCTTGTTCATGTAGCCAATGGCTTAAAACAAAATTGTCCTGATGATGAAGAAAGGGAACTTTTCGAATTGCCTGATTATATAGCTAAAATGGTTGAAAACAACTGGCTTGGTTCTAAATCCGGTCAAGGTTTTTACAAAAAAACTAAAGATGAAAATGGCAAGAAAACCATACTTGCACTAGATCTAAACACCTTGGAGTATAAAAAACCGGACAAAGTTAAATTTCCAACTCTTGAGATGGCAAAACCTATTGAAGACTTAAGACAACGGACGAAAATGCTCGTTATGGGAATGGACAAAGCTGGTGAATTTTACAGAAGGATCTTTGGTGGTTTATTGGCTTATGTATCAAATAGAATACCTGAAATCTCTGATGAGTTTTATAAAATTGACGACGCATTAAAGGCAGGTTTTGGTTGGGAATTGGGACCATTTGAATCATGGGATTTATTCGGTTATGATCAAGGCGTTAAATTCATTAAAGATGCCAACAAGGTAATGGGCAATGCCATTGAAGAAATGCGCGCAGCAGGAATGACCTCCTTTTACAAATTGGAAAATGGTCAAAAAATGTTTTTTGATATGGCATCGAAAAGCTATAAGGTAATACCAGGAACAGAAAAACTCGTTAGTCTTAATGCGCTTCGAGAAGACAATAAAGTTTGGGGGAATTCTGATTGCACTGTCGTGCATCTTGGTGATGGTATTCTAAATCTAGAATTTCACACCAAAATGAATACCATAGGAGGTGGTGTGCTTCAAGGTATTAATAAAGCCATTGAATTGGCAGAGCAGGATTATAAGGGTCTTGTTATTTCAAATACAGGACAAAACTTCTCCGCTGGGGCTAATGTAGGAATGATTTTTATGATGGCTGCTGATCAGGATTTTGATGAGCTTAATTTTGCAGTTAAGGCATTTCAAGATACAACAATGAGAATTCGTTATTCCAATATACCTGTTGTTGTTGCACCTCATAATATGGCGTTAGGAGGAGGATGTGAAATTTCACTTCACGCCGACAAAGTTGTGGCCCATGCAGAGTTATATATGGGGCTCGTAGAATTTGGTGTTGGTCTAATCCCTGGTGGTGGTGGCACCAAAGAATTTGCCAAACGTCTATCTGATGAATTGCATAACGGAGATATTAAAATTAATAGACTAAGGGATCGGTTCCTTACAGTCGGCCAAGCGAAGGTATCCATGTCGGCTTATGAAGCCTTCGATTATGGATACTTGAGAGAGGGCATAGATGAAGTGGTTGTCTCAAGAGACCATCAATTGGCAAGAGCCAAAGCGGCATGCTTAGAGCTAAACGAGAAAGGTTATGTTCCACCAAAAAGAGAAAAAAACATAACTGTTGTTGGTCAAGAGGGACTTGGGATTGTATATGTAGGCGCCAACTCAATGTTATCAGGAAACTACATGTCAGAACATGATCGTGTCATTTCGGAAAAACTTGGTTTTGTTTTATGCGGAGGTGACTTGTCAGAAAACACTGTTGTTTCAGAACAATATCTCCTAGATTTAGAAAGGAAAGCATTTCTTGAACTTTGCAGAGAAAAGAAAACGCTTGAACGTATTGAAAGCATCGTAAAGTATGGTAAAATATTAAGGAATTAGTGGTTCATTACTCTTACACTAACCCTCCTATTAATTGACCTGTCTTCGGGCTTAATACTGGTATTAAGTACATTACGTTCTCCATTGAATCGCGTAATAAACTGATTTTTATTCAATCCCGTAAATTCTGTAATATAATTCTGAACGGCAATGGCTCTCTTTTCAGATAAATCAAGATTGTATTGATTTGTACCTATATGATCCGTATGGCCAACGATGTATATGACCGAACTTTGATTGATGGACTGAAGTAAGCTTTTCAATTTAAAAAATTCGTCCAAAGGAATGTCAAACTGATCGAATTCGAAATAAATCATGGTATTCAAATGATCTTTCTCTGAACTTGGAGCAGCAATAGTATCCTTTTCAACTTGAGGCTCATGGTTTGCTGAAAAATCAATCTGGAACTCATCATATCGATTGGAATTAGATGCTACTTTTTGTGGTTCATAATACACATCTGAGCCATCAACAAAGACCTCTGCATCATGAAAATCTGCGGGAATAATGATCGCATATCTCCCATTTTCATCTGAAGATGTCTCTCCCATTAAAACACCCTCGGACATGACTCGAACAGCTTTTTGAGCGGGTTGATCATTAAGCAAAATTGTACCAAATACTAAGACACTCGGTTCAGGCTTCAAAGTAGCTTGTGTTTTATTTAAATCTGCGTAATAAATATCTAGATCTCTTACGAAATATGCGGCTTCACCCCTTCCTGAGATCACGAAACCCATATCATCTTTTGAGGTGTTAAAAGGTTCTCCAATATTCACAGGTTCCTCAGTATTTATTCCATTCCATTTGGTCTTAAAAATATCTAGCTTGCCAAATCCACCATATCCATTAGAAGAAAAGTAAATAGTTTTATTATCAGCAGCAATATATACAGAACGTTCATCTCCACTTGTGCTTACGCCTAATGGCTTCGGAAAGGTCCAAGCCCCTTTCTTTTTAATACTAAAATAAAGATCCATGTTACCGTTATAGTCAGAACCACAGGCTACAATAAAGAGCTTGCCGTTTGGTGAGATCGCCATACCGTCAGTGGCATATCCCATATTGATTCGATAGTGTTTTCTAAAGAACTGATTAATACCTCCTCCTAATCCCTTTATATTTATCAGTTTGCCATTGGCTATTTCAGCCTCATAATACGGCCCTCCAGAGGATTCCCAGTAATTCAACCAGCTTTGGAAATAAATTTTTTCACCATCATATGAAACTGATGGTTCATCCTCACCATTTGCAGTGTTGATTTGAGTCACATACTCTGGAGCCAACCAAGCTGAATCTGTATATATGGCCTTGTAGATATCTCCATCACCAAAAGAGCTATTGAAAGGCTTTTTTCTTGTAGACATAAAATAAAGCTCATTACCATTTGGCATAATAGAAAGGTTACACTCTCTGTACTCAGTGTTTAGTTGTTTTAAACAACGTATCCTTGCATTTTCATTGGTTAACACCTCAATTTCTTGACCCAATACACAACTGAAAGGGAACGCTAAAAAAAGTAAAATTCGAACTTTATCCATAAGGTGTTAAATATTAAATTGAATTTAGTCAAAATGTTACAAATGATTTTTTAAAAAAGTGTTTTGCATTCGAAAAATTAAGCTTACTTTTGTATCTCCTTTTTAGGAACGAACATTTTTGAATCTGACTGTTGTCAGAGATCGCAAGATTAAAAATATGGTCTGGTAGTTCAGTTGGTTAGAATACCTGCCTGTCACGCAGGGGGTCGCGGGTTCGAGTCCCGTCCAGACCGCAAGCCCATATGGCTGTGGGATTAGAAAAGCCTTGAGAGTATCAATTTCTCAAGGCTTTTTGATTTTTATAGCTTTTCAGGCAACTTTTAGAAATAATTCTCATCTTATAAATAGTCACTTTACTGAGTAAAGTGTAAATTACTTTTTTAAAATCAATCAAATGCAAGATTTTAAACAGCTCATCTTAATTACCTCACTTTGCCTGTTAACCGTAGCTTGTAATGAAAGTGACGCAGAACGTGAGATACAAGAATTGAAAGCAGAAATCTTGAGACTTCAAAGTAACACAAGTATAGATTCCACTACTCCTACTGATATTAGAGACGAAATAATAGAACGTTATTCGACGGGGGAAAAAAAGCTTGTTGTAACATACGGTGGAAAAGGTAATCGTGAATTTGTCCTAAGAAAAAGAAGCTACTACCAAAACGGTCAAATTAAGGAAGAAGAAAATTACAAGAATTCAGAACTTGATGGCGATTACAGGGAATATTATAAAAACGGCCAAATATCTGTTAAGTGCTCGTATGACGAAGGTAAGAGAGATGGCGAATTTTTTGAATTTTATCATGATGGAGTTGTGTGGGAGCACGGTTATTTTACCCTCGGAGAATATGATGGGGAGTATAGTACGTATTTCGTAGATGGTAAACGTAAAAGTTATGAGCTTTATAAAGAAGGTGATCGTTTAGAAGCTGTTTGGTATGACAATCAAGGGAATGTCGAATATAAAAACTAGAGTTAAAGACTTATTCAGTGATCTACTATGAATGAATAGTTGAATGATCAATAGTGAATAAAACGCTATATACTTCAAATTAAAGCCTCCTTTTCTTAATTTTAAAATCAATTCATTTAATATAAAATATGAGCGTAGAAATTTATATGCAACGCTGCATTGATTTAGCTTTAAAAGGTATTAGAAGTGTCGCTCCAAACCCAATGGTAGGGTGTGTAATAGTTTCGGATAATATAATCGTAGCCGAAGGTTATCATCAGTTTTTTGGTGGTCCTCATGCAGAAGTGAATGC
>Ga0206677_10003300_pt1 | contig 13671 bp, 5 predicted proteins | sample M130m12015metaG_FD_155475 | JGI IMG/M metagenome (GOLD analysis project Ga0206677, IMG submission 155475) | Ammonia-oxidizing marine archaeal communities from Monterey Bay, California, United States - M1 30m 12015 | ecosystem: Environmental > Aquatic > Marine > Intertidal zone | place: USA... | reverse complement strand
TGAACTTATAATTCTAGAGCCCTTTAGCTCCGATAAGCCAGTTGGTGTAGATTTTTCTTTAAATGACACTGTAAGATTTTTTTCTGAATTTTCAATTAGTGCTAACTATAACATAAACATCAGCGGAAGAAATTCTGGTGCTAACTTTACCATAAGTGGAACTGGAAAAAACTTGTCAAATGTTTTTTGGGCCGGTAATTCTGATAATATATTTTTTAAACAGTATGAGTGGTGTGATGTAGTTCTTTCTTTTGATAATAGCGATACTACTTTATCAGATTCTATTTTAATATTGGGAGAAAGAGATTTTTCTAACTTAGGTTACCTGCTAACAAGTTATGAAGATCCAAGTGAATATGGTTTAGTTAATTCCCAAAACACTACACAATTACAAGTTTTGAATAATTCGTCAATAGCAATTCACGGAAATAACTTTTTAGACATTAGCGGGGAAGGATCAAATACTTATTTCGGAGCAACACGTATATCAATGCCTTTGGGTGCTATAAGTGAACCTGACAAATCAAATATCTTTTTTAATGGATTTTTTAAATCAGATTTAAATGGTTCTGCTGTTGTTGTTAAAATGTTTGAAGATGAAAATAGCGATGGTAGCTATGATCAAGGAATTGACGAAGCATGGACTTATAAATTTACATTGAATTCAAATGGAGTTTGGAATAAGGAAAGTTTTAATTTTGACAACTTCACCGTTGACCAAACTGCAGGCAATGTTCAAATTGATGGAAATTTAAATGTCGGAAATATCATAAGATTGGATGTTGTATGTAGTCAAAATGGTAATTCATTTGGAAATTTTGGATATTTCGTAGATTATTTAATTTTAACTTATAATTCTTCTTTATGAAAAAAATAACTTTTTTTACTTTTTCTCTGCTATTTTTATCAAGTTGTAGTAGTGAAAATAAAACCTCTTCTGAGCTACCAGAAAAAAAACCACTTAACGTCGTTTATATAATGGCTGATGACCATGCATATCAAGCAATTAGTGCTTATGGTTCAAAAATTAGTGAATTGGCACCAACACCAAATATTGATAGAATTGCAGATGGTGGTGCTTTGATGGATGCTGTCTACTGTACCAATTCTATATGTGGACCAAGTAGAGCTTCCATACTTACTGGAAATTTATCTCATGTAAATGGCTTTTATAAAAATGTGGATGGTGGTGATTTTGATGGCTCTCAGCTTACCTTTCCTATAATATTTCAACAAAATGGATATGAAACTGCTGTTATTGGTAAGTGGCATTTAGGAACAACTCCAACAGGTTTTGATTATTCAAAAGTATTAGTCAATTGGGGAGGACAGGGAACCTATTTTCATCCTCAATTTTGTATAAACGGAAAAGATACTCTAACAGAGAAAACTAGACATTCTACCAAAGTAATCGAGGATGACTGTGTCAACTGGCTTTCTAGTAGAGATACCTCCAAACCTTTTATGTTGATGTATCAATTTAAGGCTCCCCACAGAGATTGGAGACCTGACTCTATTTATCATGAATTATTTTCAGATTTTGATTTTCCTGAACCAGAAACTTTTAATGATAATTATTTTGGAAGATTGGCAGCAAGTGAAAATATGATGGAAATTGAAAACCATCTTAATAGAAGAGATATGAAGTTAATAGCACCTTCTGGACTATCTAGAAGAGATTCTATGCGCTGGTTAGCTTATGGTGATAAAGGTCAATTTTGGTCCCCTAATGACACTTTAAAAGGAGAAGATTTAAAAAAATGGAAGTATCAAAAATATATTAAGGATTATTTAAGATGTGTAAAAGGGGTGGATAGAGCTGTTGGTCGTCTTTTAGATTATTTAGAAGAGAATGGGTTAGCTGAAAATACGTTAATAGTTTATACATCTGATCAAGGATTTTATCTTGGTGAACATGGGTGGTTTGACAAAAGATGGATGTACGAAGAATCATTCAAAATGCCTTTTCTTATTAAATGTCCTGGAATTATAGACTCAAATACAGTTTCAAATGAGTTAATCATGAATATTGATTTTGGACCAACACTTATAGATTTTGCGGGATTAGATGTTCCAAATACAATGCAAGGAAAAAGTTTTAAATCATCTTTTAAAAATGAAAATTATATGGGAAGAGATGCTGTTTATTACCATTATTATGAATATCCTTTATGGCATAAAGTTCAACCTCATTATGGAATCAAAACTTCTAAATATAAGTTAATGCATTTCTATTATTCAATGGATGAGTGGGAGTTATATGATTTAGAAAAGGATCCTAATGAAATGAATAACATTTATAAAGATGCATCCAAAGAGTTAATTACAGAATTAAAAACTCAGTTAAAGTCTTTACAGGTTGAGTATAACGATGATTTCTCTATTGATGAGATGAAAGTAATGACTGATACGGTTATTCAAAGAGCTTATAATGAGCCCAATAAATTGAAAAATAAAAAATCATAAACTATGAAAAATTTATTTTCTACAATAATTCTATTTATAAGTTTCACATCATTGGCCCAAGCTCCCATTACTTATAATTGGCAAAACTCAAAGCAGGGCTGGATAAGTGGAGGAGGATGCAATCTTGCAGCTCTGCCAGGTTCTATGTCCATGAAAGCTTTTAATACTACTCCTCTTATGAGAAGCGGTAATCTTCAAGCAAATCTAGGACTAAATTCTTTAGACTATAATCATGTTACAATTAGCCTTAAAAATCCAACAACTGGAAATGCCAACACAAGACTTTATATTTATCCACCAGGTACAAATACTGCTACATGTTATTATGTTTTCCCAGTTGATACTGCCATGACTGGATTTTCTACTTACACTATAGATTTAAATTCAACACCAGCCTCAGGTACTTATTCCGGGACTATTGCAAGATTTGGATTAAGAGCACCTTGGGGTGTAGCTAATGGAGATACTATATTTTGGGAAAATATGGTAGTAAGTAATACAAATTCCCAGCAAATGGGAAACTTATATGAAGATCAATTTAATGATTATACAGTTTCTAATTGGGGAAATTTAACTATTTCTACAGTTCCTAAATTTAATTTTTATGAAACAGCGTGTCAAGAACTAAAAGTTTTTAGTGATTCTTTGTCCTCTGCTCCTGCATTTGGTTATGTTACTTACCAATTTGATAGTATTATTGATATAACTGGGTTCGAAAAAGTAACTATTGCTGAAAGGTCTAGTAGTAGTTTTCCAATAAGAATTGACTTTGAAGATTCTACTGGCAATGTAACAAACGGAAATAATGGTAAAATTACTGTTAATACCGATTCTATTTTAAATTCTACATCAATTTTATCATTTGTTTTTCCTGATGCTGCTTTTACAGAAAATAATGTAGATAAAAGCATAATTTCAAAACTCAGAGTATTTTTTGATTTTGGAAATGTAGATATGTCTTCTCAATTATTTATAGACTACCTATCGATAGGGGATTCAAGTGGATTAAATAATGCTATTGGACTTTCAGAAATTGATTCTTGTAACTGTGATATTGTAGTTTTAGATACAATTTCTGCGTGCGATACATTAATTCTTTCAAATGGAAATATTGTTACTAGTTCTGGAAATTATTTTGATACGCTATCTCTTTTTCCAGCTTGTGACAGCATTAGAGATTTAAATATAACTATACTAAATTCATCATCTTCCATAAATTCTCTATCTGAATGTGGGGATTATATTTGGAATGGAACAACATATACTCAATCAGGAAATTATTCTTTCAATACTGTAAATCATTTAGGTTGCGACTCTGTAGCTGTTTTAGATCTTACTATTAATGATATTCCTAGCCCTCAAATTATTTTATCTAGCCTACAGATAACTGTTAATGTAACTGGTGGGAATAATCCCTATACTTATCTATGGAATACAGGAGAAACTACATCGTCAATAACTCCAATTAATAATGGTACTTTTTATGTGGATGTCCTAGATGCAAATAACTGTTCAGGTTCAGACACAACTACAGTAAATTTTGTTGGTTTTGAAAATAGTATTAATAACCAAATACAAATTTATCCAAATCCTTCTTTTGAAAATATTACTATATCCTCAAATTTTAAAATAAATTCTCCTACAGTCATAAATATCTTCAATCTTACAGGAAAATTAATTTTGAGTAATAATATTGAGATGAAAAATGGTTTTTCAGAAAACATCAATATTTCTTCCTTTAGCACAGGAATTTATTTAATAGAAATAAAAAATTCCTTATTTCAAAATCAAATGTTTCATTTTATAAAAAAATAATAAATGAAAAAATTATATATTTTATTTTTATTTCTAACTAGTCTTTCAATAAATTCTCAATCCGATACAATTTGTAATCCATCCTTTGAGGATTCTTTAAATAATTGGGGGACGTTTTGTAATGGTATTTCAACTGGTACATTTTCTATTGACACAGCTTCTGCTTACAGTGGAAGTTTGGGTTTAGAATTAGATATAAATTCAATAGCGCCACCTTCAAATACTTGTGCTTTAACAAGTTGCGCAGTAGATTTGCAGCAAGGGAAATTTTATATGATTTCATTTTGGGCCAAATCAAATTCTTCTAATGATGTCTTAGTTGTTTTACAGAGAACTTCAGCTCCTTTCACCAACTATGCTCAAAAGACTTTTACTTTTACCACTACCTGGAAAAAATACGTGCTTAATACTACAGACACTAATGCAGTAAATAATTTAAAAATTAAAATCAAGCCGCAAACTAATGGTATTTATAGTTTTGATGATTTTAGTTTTTATCCAGTAACAACCCTTCCTACCAATACTGAAATTTGTAATGGCGATTTTGAAGCAGGTGTTTCCGGTTGGTCTCAAGCAAATAGCGGAGCTAATATTCTTGCTGTTTCAGATAGTACAACTTATCAAAATGGTAATTTTTCAGCTAAAATTGATATTTCTAATACTGTTAATGGACAACCTATTTTTTCAAGTTGCAAGTCAGATATCGAGAAAAATAAAAAATATAGAATTCATTTTTGGGCTAAATCATTAGTTGGTGGTCAGCTTGCTACAGCTACAAGCTCTTTAAGTTCTTCTCCTTACACAAACTATGGATTAGAGACATTTACTTTAACCACAAATTGGAAAGAATATACATTCTTAAGTGAATCCGATTCAACAATTTTTGGAAATGTAAGATTTGCTAAATTTAAATTCCTTGAAGACGGGACTTATTATTTGGATAATATTTGGTATGAAGAAATTCCACCTCAGCCTTTTGTTTGTGACGGAGATTTTGAAACTGATTTAACTAATTGGACACAAACAATAAATAATGGAGCCATAGCTTCCATCAGTATAACTCCTAGTCAAGCCCAAAACGGATTACAATCCGCTATGATATTGGTAAATACTATTGGAACAACTACTGGTTCAATTCAACTTACAAGTTGCAAAACTGATATTGTAAAGGATTCTACCTATACAGTAAGTTTCTGGATGAAGGGCTCAAGTAATGGTTTAGAATTTAATGCTATTACATCTATTGCATCTCCACCATACACAGCATTATCTGCCAATAGCTTTACTACCTACGATCAATGGACAGAGTATTGCTATTCATTTACTCATGATTCCACAATTTTAGATGATATTCGACTACTTAAATTACAATTTTTAAGCACTGGAACTTACCATTTAGACTATGTAAATGTTTATGGATCTGATTATATATGTTTACCCGTTGATGTAAATCAAATCTTAGGTGGTGACATTAATATTTTTCCAAACCCTAGTTCAGGAATAGTAAATATCAATGATTTAAATCGTGATTATAGTCTGTTAACTATAAGCAGTATCAACGGAGCTATAATTCAGACACTACCAATTAAAAGCCTAAAAAGTATTTCTGTAGATATTAATTCTCTAGAGGATGGAATTTATTTACTTCACTTTACCAATAAAAATGGAATTATTACTACTAAGAAATTTATTAAAAACTAGTCTATTGATCTAACAGAATCCAATAAGTGTTGGAATTTGATGATGTTGGAATAATTTTCTTTGTTCTTTGAAATGTTTTTATTTTCATTGGGATCTTTCACCAAATCATACATCATATCTGCCTTAAGATTGTTGTCCTTTTTTCTCCATTCTGTGTAAGACTTGTCGATAGATGTAACTGTTTCACCATTATGGTATTTTGAATAGCCATTTAAATTTTTTGGATCGGAACTATTAATATACAAAAGACTTTTGCCTTGAAGATGCTTTGGTTTTTCAATATTGCTTAACTCGCACAGAGTAGGGTATATGTCTAATAATTCAACTACAGTATTTATTCTTTTTTGTTTTTTCTGTTCAGGATATTTTATAAGAAGAGGTACTTTCAGAGAAGTTTGGTAATTACAATGTTTGGCCCATAGGTTATGTTCGCCTAATTGCCATCCATGATCGCCCCAAAGAACAATAATAGAATTTTCATAAATATCTAATTTTTTTAAATGCTTAATTAGTTTTCCAATTTCTGCATCAATATAACTAACACAAGCGTAATAGCCATGTATTAATTTCTTTTGGGTTGTATCTGGGACATCAACATTAAAATCTGATGGAATATTGGTATACTTCCTAAGTTCTCCATATTTATGCATAGATTCGTCTGGAGCATTTTCAGGTTGGAATCTGTTAGATGCTAGCTCAATATCTTTTTCGTTATATAAGTCCCAGTATTTTTTTGGAGCATTAAATGGCAAATGAGGTTTTAAGAACCCAAGCGCCATGAAAAAAGGTTGTTTTTTTTCTAATAATTCATCTAGTTTTTTAATGGCTTTATTTACCATTTTAGTATCTGCATACTCGTCTATTAAATCTTCTCCAACCTCAAATGCTTTTGCTGCACCATCATTGTTATTAGTGTCAATGGCAGATAAATTTTCTTTGGTTTGATAATCTCTCCACTTTTTTGTTGCTCTCCAAGCTGGGATAGACCAACTTTCAGGTGAATCATTATTATGGTGAGAAATCTTACCTAAGCTTAATGTGAAATATTCATTTTTTTTAAACCATTCTCCTATTGTTAAAATATTATCAGCATCTACATCCATTCTTGTATTGTAGCTCTTAAATCTATTTTTATTTGGTCGTAGACCTGTAAGAAGGGATGCTCTTGATGCGCCACAAACTGGAAAATTACATACTGCATTTTCATAGGTGTACGATACGGATGCTAAGTCGTCTATATTTGGAGATATAATTTGATTTTTTCCGTAGCAATTTAATTGTGGTCTTAAATCATCTACTGAAATAAAAATAATATTTGGTTTATTTATATTTTGAATTTCATTTTTATTTAAAAGACTTAAAAAAAGCAAACCTAATAAAGGGAAAAATAGAAATACTAATTTCTTTATTTTCATATTATTCAGATAAAATGTAATTCGCACTGAAGGGCTTAGAAACTAACTTAATCACATTATTTTTTATTATTAATTGATTGGCTTTTATTTTTTTGAAATTTTCTGGTCCACCAGCATCATTATTGGTGAAAAAATTATTAATTCCAGTTTTTCTTGAGTTTGGATTTTTATTGTAAATTTCAAAGACTCCAGCAGATTCTTTTGCATCTGTATTTTTAAGCTCAATTTCAACTATTTCTTCTTTGTCAGAGATGTTGACAACAACTAGTCCAGCTTCTCCAGAAGCAAAAGTTGAAGAATGAATTCTAATGTTAGAACTTGTGGTTAAAGATTCGTAATAGCTATCTCCAAAAATTTTATTGTAAAAATAAAAATGAAAGTAGGAGGGATGTGGAGATAACCATTCTACACCATTTTCTTTAGAGGAAGCAAACATTCCATGATCATGACCATCTTTATATCCATTTTCTATATCCCATACCATTGACATGCCAATTCCTTGTCTAATTATTTCTCCAATTGCATGTGCAAAAAATATTCCTGAACAGTGAGATACATTTGTTGCACCATCATTTTTTGAAATAGAGGCATTACTTCTTGTATTAAATTCTGTAAGTGCAATTGGAAGAAACCCTTTTTCTTTGTCAGTATATTTTTCAATTATTTGATTTACTACTTTAATATGTGAGTAAGTAGTATCAATTGCAGCTAACATTTCTTTTGGTTGCAGTATTGCACCGTACTTGGCATAATAATCATGCAATATGTAAAAGTCTGCAACATCAATTATTTCCGGAATTACCAATTCATTCCATCTTTCTTGAACAGGATTTCTACTTTTTGGTTTTTGGTAGCCAACCACACCTATTTTAATAGTGGGATCTACAGCTTTCATTTTTTTTATGAATATTCTACAATGTTCTCCGTATTTTTTAGGATCAATAATACCTCTTTCTTTAACATTGTATCCAGCCTGCCATTTACCCCAATTTTCATTCCCTATTTCCCAAAATTTAATATTTAAGTTTCTTTTAATATTTGCATCATATACCCAGCTTGCAGCATATTCTGCAGCTTTGTTTACCCTTTCAGCTTCATCTTCAATTTCAGAATAGAGCGCATAACTATAGTTTACACATATAGATCCAGTAGATTTTGTCCTCATTAAAAAATTATAGTAATCCTCAGGACGTGTTCTAAATGTCCCTTGATTTCCTAATTTTGGTGAGGTTGTCTTCTTAAAATCACTTTTATATATGATATTGGGTGTACCTTCCGGACATTGAGCAATGTTTTCTGCATCCCAGAAATAATCATTGGAGGCATTTCCGCCAGGGAATCTAACCACATTAAATCCAGCATCTTTAAAATTAAAAATAAATCTATCGTTATCTAGAAATTTTCTATTGGTCCAATGACCCAAATTATTACCATATACATATTTAGATATTTTAGTAAGTGGTTTAGAAAAATCTATTTCTCCATAAACTGTAGGGGTTTCTATAATATCTATTATACTATCATTTAACTTAAATTTTGGATTTTTTTTCTCTTCCCAATCTTCTAAAAAAACACCAGGTTTCCCCTGCATGGGAGGCCTATTTATAATAAAGTCTTTGGTGAATACTGATAATTCTTTAAGAACTATTTCAGAATTTTGACCTATTAAATGGTTAGAAAACAATAAGAAAAAGATTAAGTAGAGCTTTAAGTATTTATTGGTGTTCATTATATAAATTCAAATAATAGATTTAAGTTTTAAACTTAACAATTTATTTGGTTTAATAACAAATCCAAAAGTTAAGATTCTAACAATAGGTCATATAAATATTACTTTTTATTAATAATGATTTTATTTAATTCTATTTACGTTTTAAATACATATAGTTTGAATATTTTTTTTAATTAATTTTTTTATTTTGTTTAACTACAAAACAAAAAGTCTGAATTTAAAATGGTTTGTATTTATTTTTTTTTAAATTAGTTCGTGTTTAATCAACACCAAATTGTTAATAACCGCTTGTTATAATCTGTTATTTTGGTGTTTTTAAAAGGCTCAAAACTTAAATTATAAATTATAAAAATGAAGAAATTATACACTATTCTTTTAGCTGCATTATTTAGTACGTCAATAATTAATGCTCAAAATACGATTGTTACTGAAAATTTTGGTGCCAGTTATGCCCATAACGAAAGTATGTCTACAAATTCCAGTGGATGGTCACATACAGGTGCCGGAGATTTCGTCCATAAAATTGTTTCTGGATCAGGAGCTTCAGGTTCAAATTGTTTTGCACAATTGGGAACTTCGGGTGCTTCTTCAGCCTCTCATGATATACAGTTACATGCTGGTAATACATATGAGTTTAAGGCATATGTTAAAACAGTAAATAGTAAAATCTATGTAACATTAAGAATTAATTCTGGTGGAGCTGATGTTGCTACATCTGGAAATACATCTGCTAATGGTGTATGGGAAGAATTATCTTGTTCTTACACTCCAACTGCTGATGAGATGGCAAGTTTTCAATTTGTTAAGACTCAAGGCCAACTAGCGAATATTGATAAAATTAAGGTAACATGTACTTCGTGTCCAGATAAAAACTATGTATCCAATTTTAACGACTCAAAAGAAGGATGGATTAGTGGTGGTCAAAGTAATTTAACTCTTGGAAATGATGCAATGAATATAAATGCTACTGGAACAGCACCAGTGGCAAGATCCGGCAGCTTGACAGCCGATTTAAATTTAAATGCAGCTGACTATAATAGAGCAAGGGTTACTTTTAAAACCCCTTATGCTTCAGCTGGAGCAGGTGTAGGAAAATTATATTTTTACAATCTAGCAGCTGGAAATTCACCCTTCGCGATATTTGATTTTCCAAGAGATGCAGCCAATACAACAACATTTCAAACTGTTGAAATTGATTTGTCTTCAACACCAACTACAGGTGCGTACACTGGTCCTATTGCAAGATTAGGATTTAGAGCCCCATGGGGAATAGCTACTGGAGATGTTTGTCATCTTCAAAAAATAGAATTATACAATCAGCCACAAGTTCCAGGATTGACGTTAACTGGTATTATGGATTTAACTGTTCCTACTGGAGGTTCTACTGGTAAAGCTATACAGTTAACGGCTAATCAAAATATTTCTGATTTGAGTATTTACAGTCTTAATACATTTAGTAATGGTTCTTCCAATGGAGGTTCTCCTTTCACTTTTCCTAGTATTAGTGTCAATGCTGGTGAACATGTTCTATTATGTAGAGATTCAACAGATTTATCAACTTATTTTGGATCTTGTTGGAATACTTTTCACCATATTGTTCAAGGAAGTCAACCAACTGGTAATGGCGATGATGCTACTGTTTTGTATATGAATAATAATGCTATTGAAACTCACGGTGTTGTAGGAGTAGACGGTACTGGAGAGCCATGGGAATATTTAGATTCATGGGCTTGGAAAGACACTGCTGCTTCTAATGTTGGAAATTGGGTATATGGAGGTGTAAACTGCTCAGATGGTTCTACATCAAATGCTACTTCGAATTGTCCTTACCCTCTATGTGTTGTCTCAGCACCTCCTTCTTCATCTGGAGCAGCATTGGTTGGCACATGGAAATTATCACCAGTTGGTGGTGCATTAGCAGTAGGACCAAATCAAGGAAATGGTTCATGGTGGAGTAATCCATTATCTGAAGTAACAAATAGAGCTTGTATTTTTGATGATTCTATAAAGTTAGAGGCAAATGGTAATATGACCCATTATATGGATGGAAGTACTTGGGTGGAGGCATGGCAAGGTACGAATCCTGAGGCATGTGCAAGTCCAGTAGCTCCACACGATGGTGGAAGTGATACTTGGTCATTCGCAAATAACCAGTTGACAGTAAATGGAGTTGGTGCACATTTTGGTTTACCAAAAGCATATAACGGAGGAGAATTAGATGCAAATGCAACTGTTCCGGCATCTAGAACTTATGAAGTTTCATTTTCAACAGACAGTTCGCAAATGTATTTAGATATAGCAAGTGCTGGAGGCGGTACAGGTTGGTGGAGATTTATATATCAAAAAACTTCATACGTAAATGCACCTACATCCTATGATGTTACATTATCCGTAAATATGAGTAATGAGACAGGTGTTAATACAGTTTATGCTGGTGGTGGAGTATTAGGTGGGTCTGATGCTGTTGCATTATCTGACCCTGATGGAGATGGTACTTGGACTGGAGTTGCAACTTTTCCAGTTGCAGGAGGTAATTATATTTTTCTTAAAAATCCAAATGGAGGAGGAGATTGGGGAGCTAAAGAAAGCTTAGTAGGTCAATCATGTGCAGATGGTCCGAATAGTGACAGGTTAATGCCAGCAATAACATCAGACACAACAGTTTTACATTGTTTTGGAAGTTGTGAAACTGATGGTTCTTGTCCTGCTCCTCCAACTACATTTGTAGATATTACATTAACTGTAAATACATCTAACATTACTGTTGATCCTGCAGGAATATTTTTAGCTGGTGGTGGTAATTTTGGAAATCCAGGAGATAATCCGTTAACTCAAGATGCAACAAATCCAGATTTATGGTCAATAGTAGTTAATAAACCTCAAGGTTTTTCAAGCTTTTACATTTTCTCTAATGGCGATGCTGGAGATTATTCTGGAAAAGAACAACTAGGTGGCTTACCTTGTGGTGATCCAAATAACTACGACGATAGATTTATGGGACCTATTCAATCAGATACTACAATACAGCACTGTTTTGGAACATGTGTATTCGATGGTACTTGTCCATTACCACCAGTACAATCCAATGTAACTTTTGCAGTTGACATGTCACAATATACTGGGTCACAGTCTGCACCTTATACAGTTAATTTAAATGGAACGTTTAATGGATGGTGTGGAGGCTGTAATGCTATGACAGATGCTGATGGTGACGGTGTATGGGAAGTAACCATTCCTTTAGATACTGGTTTATCAATTGAATACAAATTTACTGTTAATGGATGGAATGATCAAGAACAGTTTGCTGGTGGCGAGTCATGTACTGTTACCAATGGTGTTAATACTAATAGATTTTTAGTTATACCACCCTCAGATGATACTTTACCTACAGTATGTTTCAACAGTTGTAATGCATGTGTTCCTTTAGTAACAGGTCCACAGTGCGACTATGTTATAAATATGCAAGATAGTTATGGAGATTCGTGGAATGGTTCTACAGTCGATGTCACTGTCAATGGAAATCTTGTAGCCAACTGGGGTTTAACGGGTGCTCTAGGTACTCCTTCAGGTTCGGCTGGAACAGACTCTATTTCTACAATTAGTGGTGATATAGTTGAATTCTCTTTTAGTTCTGGATCTAGTTGGGATAGTGAAATCACGTTCGATATTACAGACCCTTCAGGTGCTGTCATTTATGCAAATGGACCAGTTCCTTCTGTTGGTCTTTTCTTAACAGATACATCCAATGCAACATGTCTTCCTGCTACAGTAAATGTTACATTTCAAGTAGACATGGGCTTAGTTACTGCTGGTTTTACAACTCCAGAAGTAAATGGAACATGGAATTCTTGGTGTGGTAATTGTAACCCTATGACAGATGCCGATGGTGATGGTGTATGGGAAGCTACAATTCCTCTAACTACTGGAAATTACGAATACAAATATTCTGCAGACGCATGGACTATTCAAGAAATGAACGATCCTACTGCTTCTTGTACTAATGGTAACCCTGTTAATACGAATAGAGTATTGACTGTTGGAACATCAGATATGACGATATCTACAGTATGTTGGGGAAGTTGTTCGCCATGCGTTTACCCTGGCACATGTGGTATTTACACTTTAGAGTTAACTGATTCTTATGGAGATGGTTGGAACGGTGGTTCTTTAGATGTTGTTGTAAACGGAACAGCAGTATTTTCAGGACTTACAATTGCAACTGGTTTTGGACCAGAAAGCTATCAAATCCCAGTAGATATTAGCGATGTTGTAGATTTTAATTACACTGCTGGTTCTTATCCTGGTGAAAACGCTTATCAGGTGATTGATCAAAATGGTGTCTTAATAATAGACCAGGGTGCAGGTGGAGCACCATCAAGTGTGAGTGGTGTTAGTGCTTGTCCAGCTTGTACTGATCCATCTGGACTAACAGCTAGTAATGTTACTGCAACTTCTGCAGATCTTTCGTGGACAGCTGGTGGAACAGAAACAGAATGGTTTTTAATAGTTAATGGTGCTGGTACTACACAAACTAGTACAACT